>SDBV01000231.1_pt1 | contig 76215 bp, 65 predicted proteins | sample 2277081 | NCBI WGS metagenome assembly SDBV01 (sample SAMN10402039, study PRJNA504765) | marine sediment metagenome | isolation source: marine sediment core GS10_PC15, 223 cmbsf | place: Arctic Ocean: Southern Knipovich Ridge | collected 2010
TCCAATCTCTAAAAAGTGGGGGACGGGGACCAATCTACAGCACAGGTTTATTCCTTGATGCAAGGTCGGCCTTATCCCGTCACATCTTGATTTCATCCTACCCTAATCATATAAGATGCTAGGAAGAAAGCATGAAGGAGTACATTTTCGTACTTCGAATGTTTTATTCCGCAGCAGATGCAGTGAATCAGGAAGCGTGGGGGTTATGATAGAATTTGTCTATGGATTTCGTTGATATTATTTTTCCGCAGAAGGTAGGGGTTCTCACCTACAGTGTTCCCGAGCGTCTAAGGGATACCATCAGGCCCGGCGTGCAGGTGGCGGCAGAGCTCAGGCGCACGCTTAAGACAGGCATCGTGCTGGGTGAGGCCATGGAGGTCCCGCGCGGCAGGATCAAACCCATCGCGGATATGCTTCCTGATGCGCCTGAGCTCAGCACTTCGATGCTGGAACTTATCCGTTGGATGGCCGGGTATTACATAGCACTTGAGGGCACGGTGCTTAAGAGCATCCTGCCTGGGGAGTTTTGGAAACCGGTGAAGCGCAGGGCGGGAGGTATAAAGGAAGAGCAGACCGACTATAGTGCATTTACAGCACCGGACATTGAGACTCAAGGTCTTGATGATATATATGAGAGCCTTTGCTCAAAACAGTACAGGGCGTTTCTCCTGCACGCGCCTTCCACGGATTACGAACGGGCTTATATTGCGCAAGCTGCAAAGGATATCGAGGGGCTCATAGTTGTCTGCCCGGACCTTGCCGCGATGCGGCTGCTTGAGGGACCTTTAAGGGAGTCCTATGGTGAGAGGCTGGTGCTATTGCACAGCGGGCTGAACAAAGGTGCTCGCACAGAGGCCCTCTCCCGCATTGCTTCCGGTGAGGCGCATGCCGTGCTTGGAAGCCTTATGGCTGTGCACGCCCCTCTGCCGCATGTGCGCATGATAGCCATTGCCCACGAGGAAAGCACTCTATACAAGAACGAGAGCGCGCCGCGCTCAAATGCCCGCGACGTGGGGGTCATGAGGGCATACCTTGAGGGGGCCACCATACTTTTAAGCTCCATCTGTCCATCTGTTGAGTCCTGGCATAACGCACAGAGCGAGAAGTACACGATGCTGGACCATTCCGCAAAGGGCAAGAGGCCGAAGGTACGCGTGATGGGCCTTTATGACAAGGATGGACACAATAAGAGAGGGGGAGCCTTTTCATCAAAACTTGTGAGCGCTGTGGAGCGCGCCGCAAGTGTTGGGGGCCGGGCGCTTTTATACGTAAACCGCAAGGGACACTCCACGCTTCGCTGCTCGGAGTGCGGCCATATTGACCTGTGCCCTTCCTGTAAAGTACCGCTTGTATATCATAAAAAAGGAAAGACGCTCCGTTGCGCGCTTTGCGGGAGCACTGACAGGCCCGGCGACAGATGCCCTTCGTGCAAGGGCCATGCTTTTGAGTCCACGGGCGTCGGGCTGGAGCGCATAGAGGAGGAGTTCAAGGCCATGCGCCCGGTTGGGGTGGACACTAATACAAGGGACCGCATACAGCTGCTCCTGGATGACGAGGCGCGCATGGCCGTTGGCACGCGCACTCTCACAAGGAGCGACGCGCTGAGCCAAGGGTTTCTGGTCGTGGGGGTGGTGAACGCCGATTCCTTCATGTACCAGCCGGACTTCCGGGCGCAGGAGCGTGCGATGCAGGACTTCCTGTACGCCGCGGACAAGACCGCCCCTGACGGGGAGCTGCTCATTCAAAGCCGAAGGCCGAGGCATATTCTATTTTCAAACCTCAGGAGCTTCAACCTCAAGGCATTTTACAAGCGGGAGATCGAGCAGCGCAGGGAGCCGGGCTTCCCCCCCTTCACACGCATCGCCCTGTTGAGCATTGCTGGAGAGAAGAAGCCAAACGTAGACCCTTTCGGGTTTGCGGAGGCCGAGGTGCTTGGGCCTGTGTCAGCAGTGGACAGGAAAGGGAAAAAACGCTTCAAGCTTCTGATAAAGGCTGCAAGCAGCACTCTGCTCCAACATGCAGTGCGCAAGGCCCTTGCTCAGCTAAAGGGAAGAGTTGTTGAGGTCGACGTTGACCCGCTGGAATTGTAATTGATCTCACGAGTCCTGGGGCCACTGGCCCATTTCTGTCATTCATCGAATAGGGCTAATAATGCCGTGCGTTCTCCAGTATTGATTTACTCAGAAGTAATAGCGCGTTCTGATTTGCGGTAGATTCGAGGCGCGCCACATGAAGCTGTGCATAGGCTACTGCGAATGTAGTGCAACAAGCAAGTCGGCACGTCCTTAGAGTCGCCCACGACACTCGCTCACTAGATGCTGTGAATCAGAGCGTGCTACCAAGTATATCCCTGCATTGGGCTATGTCTTTAGTGATCTGGGCCTTTAGCTCTTGAACCGACTCGAAGGCCATCTGGTCGCGAAGGCGTTCCATGAAGATGATCTTCAGCTCCCTGCCCAGCAGGTCCCCCTCGTAGTCAAAGATATGCACCTCATAGCTCCGCTTGTTGTCCTTGAAGGTAGGGTTTGTGCCGATGCTTGCCGCGCCGTCGTACCTGTCCGTGCCCACCATGACGCGAACTGCATATACTCCGTCCCTGGGCACTGCCTCGTATGGGGTGCTTATGTTCGCGGTGGGTATCTTCAGTAGTGGCAAGCCACGCCCGGCTCCGGTTATTACATCGCCGCGCATTGAGTAGGGCCTGCCCAGAAGGCGGGCGGCCTTTGCCACATTGCCGGTGCTTATAAGGTGGCGGATGCGCGTGGAACTCACAGGTTTGCCCTCCACCACCGCCTGCCTGACAACACGCACGCCAAAGCCGTGCTTCTTCCCCCTGCGGCGAAGCAGGTCCGTAGTGCCCTCCTTGCCCCTGCCAAACACGTATCCGTTTCCCACCACCACGGAGCGCGCGCCAAGGGCTCCCACAAGCACGTCCTCTATGAAAGCCTCCGCGCTTATGCGCGCAAACTCGCGCGTAAATGGCAGAAACATGAGCGCATCAATACCGTAGCGTTCCATCAGCCTGGCCTTGGCCTCTGGAGGGGTAAGGAGCTTCAACTCGCGCTCTGGGGCAAACACTTTCACCGGATGGGGGTCAAAGGTAATGGCAAGGCTGGAAGTGCCAAGCGCTGCGGCCTCTTCCTTGAGGCACGCCAGTATCTTCTGGTGGCCCAAGTGCACGCCGTCGAAATTGCCTATGCTGATAGCCGAGCCCCTGTACTTTCGGGTTACCGCGTCCAGACCTTTTAATATGTCCATAGCGTCAGGGCGGCCCTGCTACTCAGAGTTCTGCGCTACAAGAGCGCGGTGTATCTGGCGCACGCGTGGGACCATCTCCTCGGGAGCGCCATTGTTGTCTATGGTGAAATCAGAGAGGCTGATCTTCTCGGCAATGGGCATCTGGCACATGAGCCTCCTGACAGCGTCATCACGGGGAATGCCTGCCTCGTCCAGGCGGTCAAGGGCCACGTTCTCGTCAGCGTATATGGTTATGGTGCGGGCAAACCGGCTCTCATAGCCGTTCTCAAAAAGCATGGGGACTTCCACCACCGCTATGTCCGCTCCAGAGGCCGCAATGAGCTCGTCTACGCGGTCAAATACATACGGGTGGATTATGCCCTCGTATGCAGCTCGCAGGTCGTCGTCGCCAAAGATGATGTCCGCCACAGCGCCTTTGTCCAGCTGGCCGTCGGCGCTTATCACATCGCCGCCAAGGATGAACTTCACGTTCTCCAGCACATCGGGCCGGGTCAGAAGCTCGGCCACCACAGCGTCGGAGTCCACTGTATAGGCGCCTTCCTGGGCAAATGCGCCAAGGGCCCGGCTCTTGCCCATGCCTATGTTTCCGGTAAGCGCGGCAATTATCATGACCATATTATAACCCGCGAGGGACGAGTTTATCAGCACGCATAAGAACCATCATGAATGCACCAGTGCATTCCCCATGGGTCAAAGCCTCGTGGTGTAACAAACAGCGTTTCAGGAGTCCCTATTCAATGAACCTTAATCCCGTGCCGTCGGGCTCGCCCTCCACCTCCACGACCTTGTCTCTTGAGGCAGGGCCCTTGATTATAGTGATGGCGCTCTTTCTTATGCGCATCTCCTTTGAGAGCACCTCTATCAACTGGGCGTTTGCGGCCCCGTCAGCAGGGGGCGCGGTGAGCTTCACGCGAAGCACATCGCCCTCTACGCGGTCAATGCCTTTTTGGGAGGAGCGGGGCTGTACCCGCACGCTTATGGTTATGCCGCGCTTACTCCTGCGGCATGGTATCTCATGCTGCTCGCCCATCAGCCGCGCAGGGGTTTCTTTGCCGTGATCAGCACGGTGGCGCTAAGACGCGTTACCTTTACCTGCTTAAAACCGCTCTGCCTAAGCCAGCCGCCAATCTCAGAGGAGTGATACATGTTTCCGCCCGAGGTGCCAACAAGCATGTTCACGGTAAATAGCGCACTGCCCACAGGCGAGGTCTTGTCCCTCTCGATGGGCAACTCCTGCACAGCAATGCGCCCGCCGGGCAACAGAGCGTCATAGCATTTGCTCGTAAGCGCAATTGAAGCGTCCTCCGGGTAGGTATGATATATCTGGCTGACAAGTATGAGGTCGTAATCGTTTCCAATGGGGCCGGTGGTAAAGTCGCCGCCTTTATAATTCAGCCTGACCCCTTTCCCATCTGCGCGGGCTATCCTTCGGGCTATTTTTAGTGTCTCGGGGTAATCAAAGAGCGTTACCTTCCCCGGTTTATCCTTATCTCGTACTGTATGCCTAGCCATCTGCCGGGCCATCTCGATGGCGTTCGTGCCAGGGCCGCCGCCAAGGTCAAGGGCGTGGGTGACGCCCTCCATGCCGATGGCACTCACAAGCTCTGGTGCGCGCTTAATGGAGAGGTTGTGCATGCCCATGATCAAGCTCTCAAGGGCTTTTGGATCTTTTGGTCGAGGCAAAGGTTTGCCAGTTTTAACGACCTCCGTTAGGTTGCTCCAGCCCTGCCACGTGCTGGCGTGCCACTTTATCAGATCACCGTAATATTCAGGAGAACTCTCTACGAAGTGCCTGTTGGCCATGGCGGAGTTCACATACGTCTGGCCTGATTTTTTAATTACCTTTACAGCAACAAGTGCTTTAAGCAGTATCTCCGTTCCGCGCAGGCTTGTCTTAAGATAACGTGCGGTTTGTTTTACGGTCTTTGGTTTTGTGAGTCTGTTAAATAAGCCAAGCTCTACAGCGGTGAGTATAACGCGCGATTCCTGAAACCCCCGCCAGATGTACGCCAGTTCTTCAAATTTCATCATGCCCTCCCTGTGGATCGAATTTAATCGTTATATAATTATAACTGCATGAGGTGTTTTTGGCTAAGGATATAAGGTGGTTACTTGACAATTAAATTGCAGAACTCCCGCAATTTATAATGCAATTCAAATATATTCATCTTTGAATCAAAGCCCTACTCTAATCGCGGCATCTCCGACCCCTCGGTACGTCGGCACGAGTCGCCCACGACAGTCGCCCACGACAGTCGCTCAAGACCTGCGTCACATGGGTTTTAGGGCAGTGACCAGCACGGTCTCGCTAAGATGCGTTACCTTTACCTGCTTAAAACCGCTCTCTTTAAGCCAGCCGCCAATCTCTGAGGAGTGATAGGTGTTCCCGCCCGGTGTGGCAACAAGCATGTTTATGGAAAACAGAGCGCCGCCAGAAGGAGATGTTTTCTCCTTTGATATCTCAAACTCCTGGATAGCAATCCTTCCGCCAGGCAAGAGCGCGTCATAGCATTTTTTAGTTAGTGAAAGCGAGTCGGCCTCTGAGTAGGCATGGTATATCTGGCTCACGAGTATGAGGTCGTAGTTGTTGCCGATGGGGTCGCGGGTGAAGTCGCCGCCCTTGTAATGGATCGTTCCTTTTAAAGAGCGGCCTGCGGAGCCACGTGCAACACGGCGCGCGATCTTCAAGGCTTCAGGGTAATCAAACAGTGTTACCTTACCTGTTTTATTTATCTGCCGGGCCATCTCCATTGCGTTCGTGCCAGGGCCGCCGCCAAGGTCGAGCGCGTGGGCCACGCCACCCATGCCAATGGCTCGCACAAGTTCAGGCGCGCGCTTTATGGAGAGGTTGTGCATGCCCATTATGAAACTCTCAAATGTTTTTGGATCACGTGGCCGCTTGGCAGGCTTGCCTGTGCGCACAACATCCGTAAGCTGGCTCCAACTCTCCCACATGCTTGAGTAATGCTTGATTATGTCGCCGTAATATTCCGGGGCGGCCTTGAGCAGATATTTGTTTGCTACAGGCGAGTTCAGATACTTCCCGCCTGAGAGTTTAATTATCTTTAATGAGACAAGCGCCTTTAGAAGTATCTCCGTGCCCCGGAGGCTTGACTTGATAGCGCGCGCAGCCTCTTTAATAGTTTTAGGTTTTCTAAGCTTCTCAAAAACCCCAAGCTCCACAGCCGTAAGCATCACGCGAGATGCCTGAAACCCGCGCCAGATGTTTCCAAGTTCCAATAAGTCCATTTGTGCCTCCTTGGGGTCACAACACCCTTTTATTTGCTTTGTAAAATATTATACCCCAGCAAGATACAGCTTACCGCCTGAAACGATTTCGAAGGGCAAAGGCAAAGAGCGTGAACTGGAGGGTTGTTGCAAGACGGAAGAGGATGCGGGAGAATCGCGTCCAATTGTTGGCGGGTTTGTAGTCGGGGGTTTTTAGGTAAGCAAGGGTTTCAAGTGTGTAGAAAAATGTGGCTCTTTCTCAGATTGAGTGGGTAGGTGTAAGATATAGAGAAACAATCTGGACTTAATTATTCAAGACTGAAGGGTTTCCTTGATTTCCTTCTTTAAAGCCTTCTCCAGAGCGGCCTCTTTATCTTTTTTCTTTGGAGCCCACCCATGCTTATGAGGCTTACACAAAGCACAGCCGCTTGATCTTTTATCCTTGTAAACATTTCCCATAATTATTTGTATACATTTCCCCTGAAATCAACGATGTTAATGAAAATGATATTGTTTTCGCTATCTGTCTTAAGTATAATTCTGAGCTTTCCCTTTCGAATGCGATAATAACCTGCCCATTCGCCTTTTAATTTCTTGACATCTATATTTGTGGTAGAGCCTGATATCTTTAGGATAAAATCACTGACTGAGTCTTTGACCTTGCTCTCTATGCTGTGTTCTTCAATGAAAGCATTTGCTTTTTTTGAATAATCAACAGACCATTTCATACATCAATGATTTCTTTACGAACAGACTTGTTCTCCGGTTTCCCATATCTTTCGGCTATGTCATTCATCTCATCGTCAGATACTTCAGGAAAGAACATGAGACGCATTTTTACCAGTTCTTCTTCAAGTGCTTCTTTTACAGATTCCTTGACTAATGCTTTGAGTTCTTCATTGCTTACAGTGGGCATGAGCAGACCTCCTTATGCCTCAGTATATATATTTTATCATGCTTCAATAGAAAAAGCTCTCTCAATCCAACAGGAAGCTAATGCTTCCGCTTATTAGTTGAGGTGTCCTTAGACTCGTACCGAGCTGTAGCAGGTTTAAAAGAAAGTATGAAGGTGCCTATGGCACTCAAAATTCAAAAAGCTTTGGAGTGCTGTAGCAGGGGTGAAACAGTGTGCGAAGGAGTATGAACATACTTCGAGTGCGCTGTTTTGCCGCTGATGCAGTGCTCCAGAGCTTTTTATTGCATGCAGACGCGGCGGACCTGAGCCAGATCAGTCTTACCCGCAAGCACCTTCATAATGCCGTCCTGGAAGAGGGTGCGCATGCCGTCCTTGATGGCCTGCTCCTGTATCTTTACCACGCCGGACTTTTGCTGGATGATCTCGCGGACATCGTCCGTGCCAACGAGAAGCTCGTGTATGCCAGCCCTGCCGCGATAGCCGGAGTGGTTGCACTCATTACAACCCTTGGCCTTAAAGATCTTGAAGTTGTCATCGTACTTAATGCCAAGCTCCGGCCAGAATTCCTTGCCATATGCCTCCACAAGCTCGTCGTACTCGGCCTGGTCAGGGTGGTACTCCTCCTTGCAATCCTTGCAGAGCGTCTTCACAAGGCGCTGTGCCAGTATGCCAAGCAGCGCGTCTGCGAAGTTGAAGGGGTCGATGCCCATGTCTATAAGACGCGTGATGGTCTCTGGAGCGCTGTTGGTGTGCAGTGTACTAAAGACAAGGTGACCGGTGAGCGAGGCCTCGATGCCAATGGCTGCTGTCTCAAAGTCACGCATCTCACCAACGAGGATGACGTCGGGGTCGGCACGAAGGAACGCCCTCATGGCGCGCGCAAAGGTGAAGTCGATCTTAGGCTTGACCTCCACCTGCCTCAGGCCCTCCTGCGTGATCTCAACCGGGTCCTCGGCAGTCCATATCTTGCGCTCGGGCGTGTTGATGTGACCCACGCACGCATGCAAAGTGGTGGTCTTACCAGAGCCGGTGGGGCCAACAACAAGCATGATACCGTAGGGTATGGCAACCATCTTAAGGAGCTCTTCTTCGTTGCGCTTGTTCAGGCCAAGCTCCTTGACCGTCATGGGCTCGCTTGCGGCCAAAATACGCATGACAACGTCCTCGCCGCCCACTGTAGGCAGTGTGGCAACACGAAGCTCGATCTGCTTGCCCTGGAAGAAGAACTTGATCTTGCCGTCCTGCGGCAGCCTGCGCTCTGCAATATCAAGGCTGGCCATGATCTTTAGCCTTGATACAAGCGCGGGTGAGTGGCTCAGCGGCACCTCCAGGTGCTTGAAGCACGTGCCGTCCACGCGGAAACGTATGGTTGTCTTCTTTAACTTCTTACTGGGCTCGACGTGAATATCAGAGCAACCCTTCTTGTAGCCGTCGATTATTATCTGGTTGACGAGCCTGACGATGGCCCCTGCGTTCTCGTCCGGGGCGTCAGCGTCCGTCCCATCCTCTGGGCCCTCAACGTCCACATCCATCTCGGCAAGGATGTCAGAGACGCTGTCGTCACTTGCGCCGACGGGGGCGTCTCCGACGCTCGAGTCGCTCTCTGCGATGTCCAGGGCCTTCAGGATGTCTTCTTTAAATGCCACATGGTACTCGTAGCTCTTTGCCTTGACAAGGCCCTGCAACTCCATCACCTTGGGGTCCTTGGGGTTGTCTATCAGTATTGTAATGCCTTTCTCGTTCTGGGAGACCGGCATCCAGTAGGCTTTTCTGAGGAAGTTCAGGTTCAGGCCCACCAGCAGCTTGCGGTCGATGATGAGGTTGTTGGGGTTGTCCATGAACTTGCAGCCATAGAACCCTGAGAGCGATTTGCCTATGTCTTCCTTCTTGACCTTGAAGTTCTCCATGAGGACATGCTCTACATCCGACTTGAGGTCCCTGGCCTGGACCATGGCCTGCTTTATCTCGCTCTCTGTGACGATATTGTTCTCGATGAGATAGTCAAAGCGGGTCTTGACCATCTTTGACTGGTTTCTAAATGCGATGGCAAGCGTGCGGGCTATCTCCAGCAGGTTGCTCTCGTCAGCCTTTGTGTAGGGGCCGCCGCTTTTCTTGTTGATGATCTGGACCACGCCCATGAGCTTCTTGTCCAAGGCTATGGGGACGACCAGCATCTGCTTGGAGCGGAACCCTGTCTTTTTGTCCCAGGACTTGTCGAACTTGAGGTTCTTGTCCAGACGGGTAAGCTCAGCCGCGCTGTATACGTCAGCGATGTTGAGCGTGCGTCCGGAGAATGCGCAGAAGCCTGAGATGGAGGCCGGTGAGATGGGCACGCGTATCTCCTTGACCTCGTTTCCGGCCATATGCTTGGAGAAGAGTTCCTTGCGCTTGGGGTTTACGGCATATATGGTGATACGGTCCGCGTCAAAGAGGCCGAGGATGTCGCTCTGGAGCTGTACGAGTATCTCAGTTATGTTCTTGGCCGAGTGGATACGGTTGATGACATACTTGAACTTCTCGTTGAACTGCACCTTCTGCTGCAGCTCCTGAACACTGGGCGCGCCGGTTGCTCCGGCTTTTGTCATCGTAGCCATAATAATGTGTCTCCCGTTTTATGATTATAACAAAACCAGGGGAAAAATAAAGAAAAAGTCTTCTTAAAATGCCTTCCATCCATCATAGGCACGTTGCGCCGGAGGACATGAAATATATCAGAAAACAGCGGCAGACCCTGATTTGCTGCACATAGGTCCGGCAAATTAACGTAGTATTTAAAATTCAACTTTAGAGCCGTCCGTAAATCCCACAGCACTTACCCCAAACACAAGCTCCACCTTGCCGGATGCCCCAGTAAGCGCGCTTTCAACCTCTTCATTAATCTTACCGTACATGAAGAGGTTAAAGGGGCTGTCTCCCCCGGGCTTGATAATGCTTACCGTATCCGTCACACCCGTTGCATAGATAGAGCTACCTGCAGCGTCCTTGATCCTGAACCCGCCCCATACGCCCTGGATGTCCTTGCCAGTATTATTGGTGAACACTAGCTGCACAACCCTTTTTTCCTCATCTTTATCAAGGCCCGTCATTATTGTGACAATGCCCATGTACCTGGATGAAAGCACTCCGGGCTGGTCTGATATCTCGATGCCTGCGGCTGGCCCGCCGCTATCGCTTGCAGAGGTCGCTTGCGCAGAACCGCCTGCTGAGGCGCCTTTGTCCACTACAGTGCCCATCGTCTTCTGGTGCTTTTCATAGGCAGCGGACGAATCATCAGGTTTTGCCTCTTCAGGCACAGCTTCGGGTTCTTTCTCCATAGCGGGCACTGGCTCGCTAACAGGTGCGGCAGCAGGAGCGGGCGGCGGAGCTGGTTCCTTCATTGCAGGAGGTGGTGGTTGCTGCTGTGGCTTTTCAGGCTGTGTCTCACTCGTCCATTTCCCGTGATACCTCTTGCCCTTTTCCAGCTTGAAGTGGCTCTGCTCCCCCTCAATGTAAACATCTTCCTGTTGCTGAGAAAGGGCCGGGGCCGGAAACAAGCAGACGGAAAACAATGCTACAAAAATAACCACACTAAAATATAAAAATGCTCCTGTCCACTTATTCATCTTATGCACCGTGGCTGATACATATGACTTAATCTACCATAAAAAAGCACAGCGTAAAAGCGTGAAATAATTTTGCAGGCCACACTGCGTGAGAGCCACCTCCGGTGGGGTGTTTGCTCGCAACATCCATAGTCGAAATATTTACAGAAATAAACCGTGGCCCTCAAGTGTATAAAGGAGGCCCGTGGCCCCTACTGCTGCCCGGTGGGGTGTTTGCTCGCAACATCCATAGTCGAAATGTTTACAGAGATAAACCGTGGCCCTCCAGTGTAAAAGGGGCCCGTGGCCCCCCCCTACTGTTGGTCGGTCTCTTCGGCCTCGCCCCCCTTATCCTGCTGGCCCTCGTTCGGCTCGTTCGGCTCATACGGCTCATACGGCTCATACGGGCTGGCAGGCTCTTCCCTGTTCATGCGCTCTTTGATCTTCCTGAAGGCATCTCTGAGTTCCTCGCTCTCAAACTTCACATCGCGCTCCTTTAAATTCACCTTGACCTTCAGCGGTATGCTCGCGTTCACTTTTGTCACGTACTCGATGGGCTCGGCGTCCATGATGCCAAAGCTTACGCCAAGGCTCAGGGTTATGTCGCCGGGAAACCACTGGGCTCGCTGGCGCGGGACATACCAGTGCCAGCCAGGGGTGGCCGTGAAACCCTCCTGATCTCCGCCATCGGGTTTCTCTGTGGTATAGACGAACTCCATGGACCATGCATAGGGGTCCCTTGGAAGCTTGAAACCAAGCGACAACTCAGTGATATCACGCTGGTCCTCGTCCTCTTCCTCCAGGGGCTCGGTGGACCCGTCAATGATGTCCCAGCCGATGGAACTCACCACCTCCACAAAATGGAAATCATCAAGCGTTTTTGAGACGATCAGCTTTGGCTTGTAGTGCACATAGCCGTCCATCAGGTCGGGGTTGCTGCCCACGGGGTAGAGGGCATTAAACGCAAAGGCCATTGAGACATGTTCCTTCAGGATACGCAGAAAGTTATACTTGAAACCAACATCCATGTTCGCAACGCCCATCCCCGCGGTCTTCCGTCTGGGATTATGTATATAGGTCACCGGCATTACCGAGAGTTCGATGTTATTAGTAAGGCCGTACCTGAACTTCACAGGCATGCGGATGTAGTCTTCCTGAAATATGTCAGCCACCTTCGGGCTCATGGTGATGCCGATATGGTATCGCCTCTCCGTTTCCGGCAGCTCGATACTGAGCAGCTCCTCTCGTATGGGCTTTATCAGCGTGCCAACAAGTTTCCCCGGCCCTGATGGCCCGTCTTCCTGGCCGTCCCTCTGTCCTTCAGGGGAAACCACAGTGCCATGCTCATCAGCAAAACCGTAGGCAGGCCCTGTCAGAGAAAGTGCCACGCTGAGCGCGCATAACAGGACGAGCCTCGTGGCAAAGCGATAATAATGTATTGGACGCATTACACAGAAATAATATCGAAAGGATGGCAAGTGCAAGGGACGAGTGGGTGCTACCCCAGTCCTTCGCTTTTTATAAGACGGTTTATGAGTATGATGCGGTTGATCTTCTGCGCATCATAGACAGACTCAGGGGTGCCGCGCCTGAGGATCCTCGCCCTCAAAAGCGCAAGGGCCGACTCGTCTTGGAAGTCGCTTGTCAGCCCGAGCGCACGGAAGCTCCCACGGGCGCCCTTGCTGTTATAGAGATCGTCGTAGGCCTTCTTAAACGATTTCTGGTCCGGCCTGCGCTCACCGTATCTGAGCTTAATAGCCTCACGCATGCGCGGGACATACTTTATGCTTTCCCTTGCAAACCTCCTTACAAGCCCGTCCTTCTCCTCTTTTTCCACCTTTTTCATGAACTGCTCAAGGGCCCTCAGGTCCACCATGGTCCTCTCAAGGGCATCAAGGAGCTTTCCGCGAACACTGTGGTCTTCTTCCTTCGCATAACGGGAGATAATGGGCTTTGTGGCTTCCTGGGCCAGAAACCACTGGCCGAGCATCAGGGCGGCGTTCTTTCGTACGCTGGGGCTCCAGTGGTCAAGCTTGTTGATCAGAAACGGCACGCTTGCCTCGCCCATGGTCCCATAGAAGTAGACAGCCTTGTACTGGCTCTTGTACTGGTCAAGCTTAAGGAGTTCCGTGCTCTTGCTGATCGCGGGTTCATAGCTGGCCCGGCTCATGAGCACGAGAAGATGGTTCTTGTATGCATCGCTATTTGCCCCGATATATTCCCTGTACAGGAACTCCCCGGCCTCATCTCCCCCTATCTCGCCAAGGGCGTTGTCCACATTTGCCCTGAGTATGGCCGGGGCCTCGGGCGTGACCTGGTTTATGAGGTGTCCCACCGCATCGGTGCGCCCCGTAAGCCCAAGCACCCAGACCCAGACCGCACGCTCCGCTGTCGACGTTTTTTTGCTCTTGAGTTTGCGTACTCCCAGTTTGAACGCACTGTCCGGCTCTGATATAACATGCCCCCGTACAGCCGCAAGCTGCTCTGTCTTTACTTTGACTCCCCTGGTCGCCATGGCCTCAACCACTTCACCCAGGGACTCAGCCGCATTTGATGGCAGAACAATGGCCATGGCCAGAGATAAGGAAACTGACAAGGCGAAAAGAAATGTGCGCAACATTTTCACATTAGAAATAGCTGGCTGCATGTCTAGATTGTACCATGAAGGAAGCAACTGCATGAGTGCTATCTTGGAGCTGGCCGTCTGGGTGGAGGGGCTCCTGGGCGTGCGCCGGGCCTTGCCGGGCCGGGAACAGCAGGGCGTGCGCCGGGCCTTGCCGCGCCGGGAACAGCAGGACGCGCTCCGGGCCTTGCCGCGCCGGGAACAGCAGGACGCGCGCTAGGCCTTGCCGCGCCGGGAACAGCAGGACGCGCTCCGGGCTTTGCCGCGCCGGGAACAGCAGGACGTGCGGCGGGCTTTGCCGCACCAGGCGGTGGAGGGGCTGCGGGTTTTTTTCCAAGGAGTTTCTCAAAGGCCACCTTGTCTGCGGCCTTCATGTATCCCTCCTCAGGGGAGACCATCTTCTTCATCACAAAGTCCATGATGGCCTGGTCCATCATCTGCATCCCCTCGCCCTTGCCGGTCTGGATGACCGAGGGTATCTGGAAGGTCTTTCCCTCACGGATGAGGTTCGCCACCGCGCTCCTTACAAAGAGTATCTCAAGGGCGGCGCACCTGCCCGGCTTGTCAGAGCGCTTTAGAAGCTGCTGGGCAATAACGGCCTTGAGGCTTTCAGCGAGCATGGTGCGTATCTGTGCCTGCTGCGCTGTGGGGAAGGCGTCGATTATCCTGTCCACTGTCTTGGCCGCGCTGCTTGTATGGAGCGTGCCGAACACAAGGTGGCCGGTCTCGGCAGCGGTCATGGCAAGCTCGATGGTCTCAAGGTCGCGCATCTCACCCACAAGTATTACGTCCGGGTCCTCACGGAGAGCGGCCCTCAGGGCCGATGCAAAGCTCTCGGTATGCGTGCCGACCTCGCGCTGGCTGATCTGGCAGCCCTTGTTCTGGTGCACGAACTCTATTGGGTCCTCCACCGTAAGAATATGCTCGGAGCGGTGCCGGTTTATGTAATCTATGAGCGCGGCAAGGGTCGTTGACTTGCCAGAGCCCGTGGGGCCGGTGACAAGCACAAGCCCGCGCGCGAAATCCGCGCACTTCAGGACCTGCGGGGGCACGCCCAACTGCTCTGTGCTCAATATCTCGGTGGGGATGACGCGGAACACCGCGCCCAGGCCCCTGTTATGCATAAGGAAGTTCGCCCTGAAACGCGCCTTGCCAGGAATCTCGTATGCAAAGTCCAGGTCCTTTGTCTCAGCAAATTGTTTGGACTGTTTCTCGTTCACGATCTCCATCATGTATTCCTTCAGGGTCTCGTTGGTCAGTTCCGGTTCTCCGTCGATGGGCACGAGATCGCCGTGCGTGCGGAGTTTCGGGGGTGCGCCTGCGGCAAGATGCAGGTCTGATGAGCCTTTCTCCAGCATGATCTCAAAAAATTTATCTATCTTGGGCATGGCTTATTATACCTGCTTGAGAGTTGTCATAATGTCGTTAAAGGAGAATATGCCGTCCATGAGCTTGAACAGAAGCCCGAGGTGCTTGCACTCAGGGCACCCGCCGCCTCCGCACGAAGGACACATCCTGGGGATATATACCTTCACATAGCAGTTCAGGAACTCAACAGGGGCTGAATCAATGGTGTAGATAATGTTTTCCGAGCGTCCCTCATAACCGCGTACCGCAATGAAATCATATCCTTCCACCGGGCCTTGTGCTACATGCACCCTATCCAGGCCCGCCACTCCTATATCCGTGAAAGTATCATCTTCGGGCAGCCCGAGCCCGAATGCCCCAAGCACAGACGGGGCGGCCTGGGGCTTGAACTCCGCAGCCACCGGATAGATGGAGAACATCTCCCCGTTTTCCACCCCGTACTCTTCGTACAGAAACCCCATGCCCATGGTGTCCAGGGCCGCAAAGAAATCATTGCGCGTGAAATTCTCGTCAGGGCCAAGCTCTGCCTGGTATATGGTCTTCTTGATGCCAAAGCCAAAGGCGTTTATGGTGATGGAATCGCTCTTGATGAAAATGTCCAGCCTGTAGAAGCATGTCTCCTGCAGGCGCTCGAACTGCCTCTCAAGTATGGACTGGATCTCTGGAGAGCCCTCCTGCTTCAGCAGCTTTGCCAGCAGCACGTCTATAGCATCGCCGTTTGCAGCGGATATGGACACCTTCTTTGCGAACTTCTCCTCTATCTTCGCAAATACTTCTGTGTTATGCGGGTCGTCAGTGGCAATGGCCAGCTCTTCGTCCGTCTCAAATATAGGGATGATCCGGTTGACCATAAGGAGGTCCTTTGGAAACTTCTGCAGAAGCTCAAGGTCGATGGTTTTCTCATCCACGATCACAAATGGGATGTCCAGCTGTTTTGAGAGCACCCACTCGATGTCCCCGCTGGTGATCTTGCCAAGCTCCACCAGGGCCTCTCCAAGCTTCTGCCCGGTATCCTTCTGATGGGCAAGGGCCTCCTCTATATCAGCTTCCGTAATAAGGTCAAAGTCCTTCAGCAGCTGGCCAAAGGGTTTTTTCTCACTCTCCACAGATTGCTCCCCTCCGTTTAAGTTAATTAACCTCCATGCGGCATGCGGCATGCGGCCTGCGGCCTGCGGCGCAAACCTCAGGGAACTCTGCAAAAGTACAGTGCTTGCAAAGTCCGCTACATTAACACACGAACACGCGCAATGCACTCGGCAACGAGTCGTACCGACTGGTGCATTGATATATATTATCCGAAATACCCGAAAGTGTAAAGAAAATTGGAAATATCAAATAATGCGGGAAGCCCGTCAAAAGGGCAGACCTGCTTCAGATCGAGAGCACATCGCTTGCCCGGTGGCGGCTGGCCAGGTACAGGGGCATGCCTCTGCCCACTATCTCGCGGTGCGTGGCCATGGCAAGCTCGGGGCGGTTGTTCTGCTCGGACAGATGCCCAAGGCAGGCCCATTTGAGGCCCCTGCCATGGTCGCAGATGAGGCGCGCGCACTCGGAGTTCGAGATATGCCCGCTATTGCCGGATATCCTGTCTTTTAAGAACACGGGATAAGGCCCCTGTGCGAGCATCCCCGGATCATAGTTGCTCTCAATAAACAGAGCGTCCAGGGTCGAGATCGCATCGGCGAGCCCCTCAAACACATGGCCGAGGTCCGTAAGCACACCAAGCCTGCTTGAGCCGTCGTCTATTATGAACCCCACCCCCTCGGTGGCGTCGTGCGCAGTAGGCAAGGTCTCCACCCGCACGCCCCCGAATTCCATGGTTGCCCCGGAGCGGAAGTGGCAGACAGTATGAAGCTTGCCGAGCTTTTTTCTCCGCTCCGCTGCCGCAAGCGTACGCTTTGTCCCGTGCACGGGCATGCCGTATTTGCGCTGGAAGATTCCCGCATGGCTTATGTGGTCTGTGTGGTCGTGGGATATCAGAAGCGCGTCCACATCCCGGATATCAATGCCATGGGAGGCAAGCCTGCGCTCTGCGGAGATGCCTGAGATGCCCGCGTCAATGAGCAGCCTGACCCCTGCCGCCTCCACATAGAGGCAGTTCCCGTTGGAACCTGATTGCAATGAGATCAGTTTCATGTCCATGGAATTTTAACTCGCAGGGGCGGGAAGGTCAAACCGGGCAGGGGAGAACACTTGCTTTCTTAAGCAGACGCGGAAGCAAATTGCTCATGGTCGTAACTGGAAACACAAAGAACGTAAGACAGTTGAAAATTGCTCTCTAGTTGCGCCATGGATTTACGAGTCAGGAATGGTACTGGTTTGCCAGAACTATATCAATGAGGTCGGCAGGCAGGAATAGCTCATCCTCCTCAGAGCGTACAAACTTGTAGAAATCACACATCATGCATTTGCCGAGCTTCTCCACAACAAGGCCCTGCACACGACCGTCGCAGCCGCCCCTGCCTAAAGTACCGTTCATCACCCAGCATGCGCGCCCAGCGTTCATGCCTCCGTGGATTCCATTAAGTCTGGTCTCGGTCACAGCAGGGCATTTCTTGAAATCGGCATGCCCCTTAGAGGAACAGTTCTGGCCGCAGTCCATATAATCCCAGCAGTTTACTTTTGCATTTCCTCTATCCATAAACAGTCCTGCTCTCTCCTAAAGACGTATTGAACAGTTAAAGTCTAGGCCTGTTAATGTGATGAGTCAAGTGAAAAACGGTGTTATAAACATATGTTTGGAGGATTATAAGAATCTTGCAAAAGGGACAAAAAGGGATTGTAGAGCAAGTGTCATGGCAAGCTTCTTTATTATGAGTCGCTTCGGATGCTTAGGATCACGTCAATGAGCTGGCTCGGCAACCGGAAATTCTCCTTCTCCTCCGAGCGGACGAGTTTGTAGAAATCGCACATCACGCATTTGCCGAGTTTTGATGCGAACTGGCCCTGCGTGTCTCCATTACACTTGGTGCCTGCAACTACCCAACACGCACGCCCGGCGTTCTTGCCCCCATGTATGCCGTTAAGTCGCGTCTCGGAAAAGATCGGACATGACTTACCATTAACGACTGGGCCTGCACCGCAATCGCGACCGCACTTCATGTACTCCCAGCAATTTGTTTTCACCCCTGTGCCATAGCCTTCATTACCGCCTGAATGAATATACTCACATTATGGAGGGAGAGTCAAGATAATTCGGACGAGTGTTGCCAGGGCACATCTGTCTGCAAAGTTGTCATGCCCTGATATGTCAGGAAAGGCCATGCGCCAGCTTGTCGTGAAGCCTTATGCGTCGCTGTGACTTATAAGCACGATGTCTATCAGCTTGCTCGGGATATGGAAGTCCTCTTCCTCTGAGCGAACCTTCTTGTAGAAATCGCACATCATGCATTTGCCAAGTTTTGATGCGAACAAGCCCTGCGTGTCTCCATTGCACTTGGTGCCGGCAACTACCCAACACGCACGTCCGGCGTTCTTGCCGCCATGGATGCCGTTGAGGCGCGTCTCACCGAATATGGGACATCCCTTGAACTTCAGAGAACTCCCTTCCTTGGGCTCATGCCCGCACTCCATGTACTCCCAGCAATTTGTCTTCATTCTCTTCCCCCAGTTATCTGTTTTCTCAATAACTACAGATTTACAATAGTCTAAAACTATCCATTCAAGCAGGTCAAGCTTAAATACTCTCCACACATACACATCACATCATCTTCATGCAGAGGGTTTTTTTATATTCAAGAAAATGAATTAGTTTCAATCTCATCTTATGGGAATCCCGAACAATCAGTACCTATCGAGTGATTATCTTGAATAATAAGGATAATATATCCTACAGAGAAGTAATGCAGCGCATGTTCACACGCCAGAAAATACGCTTTGTGCACAAATATAAGGGCCCATCAGAGGCAGCAACACATTCTGGATATGCATTTGCAATTATAAGATGAACTGTAAGGAGCTACTTTTTTGGGGATGATGTGGAGGAGCCACTGTGTTTTTTGCGTCCTCTGCGCCCACGGTCACCTGTGCTGTGGCGCTGGCCGTGGCTCTTATGCGAGCGAGGGCTCTTGGTGTGCCTCATTGAAGGTGGTGCGGCAGCATTGTAGTCGAAATCATCAAGCTCGCGGGCTACAAGCTCCACTTCAAGCTCGTACTCGAAATTCTGAATAGTTTGGCCGTCCTCTTTTGTGACCATTGACCAGGCCTCGCCCTTTTTGTTTGCGCGCCCTGTGCGCCCGACCCTGTGGATGTAGTCATCAAGGTTATCCGGCAGGTCGTAGTTGATCACATGGGAGATGTCCTCTACGTCAATGCCGCGCGCTGCAACGTCAGTGGCAACAAGCACCCTGTACTTGCCTTCGCGGAACCCGTCAAGCGCTGCCTGCCTGCTGCTCTGGGTCATGCTGCCCTCGATGGAGGTGGCATGGAAGCCCGAGCGTTTAAGCTGTTGTCCGATACGGTCGGTGCTGACCCTGGTGCGCGTGAACACGAGCACAGAGCCCCCTCCTATCTCTTTAAGGAGTGCTTTAAGGAGCTTAGTCTTTAAATGCTTATCTACCGGAAAGAGCACGTGCGTGACGTTCTTTGCCGGGGCCTCGCGCCCTATCTGCACGGTCACCGGATTTGTGAGCACCTCTCTTGAGAGCTTCCTTATGTCCGGGGGCATGGTGGCCGAGAACATCAGGGTCTGCCTGCGTGGGGGGACGTACTTGAGTATGCGCTTGATGTCCGGCATGAAGCCCATGTCCAGAAGCCTGTCAGCCTCGTCAAGCACGAGGATCTCCACCTGCGAGAGGTTCAGTGCGCCCTGGTCGAGGTGGTCAAGAAGCCTGCCGGGGCACGCCACCATTATCTCGGCCTTGCCCATGCGGATGAGGGTCTTCTGGGGGTTTATGTTCACTCCCCCGTAAACCACCATGCTCCTGAGACCGGTGCCGACACCAAGCTTCATGGTGGCGTCATGGGTCTGCTCAGCAAGCTCCCTCGTGGGGGAGATAACAAGCCCCCTTATGCGCCTGCGCGAGCCAGTGACAAGGCGCTGAAGAATGGGAAGCACAAAGGCCGCCGTCTTTCCGGTGCCTGTCTGGGCAAGACCCATAAGGTCATGTCCGTCCATCACCTGCGGGATGGCCTGTTTCTGGATGGGGGTTGGTTCAGTGAAACCCTGTGCTTCTATGCCTTTTTCTACCCGAGCATCAAAACCAAAGTGTGAAAAGTCCAATCAGTGTCCTCTTTTGCCACCTGATAACGGGAAAGCCTCATGCTCTCCGTGGCGCTTTCTGTCCCTTATCGATATTTTGTTATTCGTTATATCATACGCCTCCGGCTTGCAAAAACACAAAGCGCAAGAAAGAGAAGGTTGCGGTAGTTGCGTCCTATTGGTCTTTATCAGATACCACAGGCGCTGCCTGCTCTGACGCACGGGTGGCCCTGCCGTGCAGAGCGCCCTGGCCATCAAACCATAGCCTGTCTATGGCAATGGACCTCATCCAACCTCGCGAAGCGTCCTGCTTCTGGTGGTACACAACCCACATATCACCCTCGCTGTCAGTGGTGACGCTTCCGTGCCCAGGGCCATATACCCCCCCGCCTTTCTCGATTATCGGGTTGCCCGGATGCCTCACAAACGGACCGGTGGGGCTTGATGAGGTCGCATACCCTATGGCGTAGTCCATTGAGTCCGACCCGCCGCCGGAATATATGAGGAAGTACACCCCCTTGTGCTTCAGCATCCATGGGGCCTCGGTCACAGGGATATGCTTTCGCTCCCAGGGCTCAGCCGGTGCAAGCAGTCTTATCGGGGGGCCCAGGCCCCTTTCTAAAAGGCTCTTCATTTCTTGCACATAGATATTTAATGCAGGATAGGTGGCATAGTACAGATAGAGCCTGCCGTCATCGTCCCTGAACATGTGCGCGTCTATAGCGCCCCTGAGAAGTGTCCCCACATCCCTGAACATCCCCACCGGAGTATCCGAGACAGCCACGCCTATGCGCCTGCCAACCGTGTAGTACAGATAGAACATCCTGTCTTCTTTGTTATAAAAAACATCAGGCGCCCAGAGTCCGTTCTCACTGGTGGCGAACACCACGGGGCCTTTTTCCCAGTGAACGAGGTCCTTCGAGAGATAGGCGTTGTAACGCTTGTTGTCACCGGTGGCGTACATGTAGTACTTGCCCTTGTGGAATATGACCGTGGGGTCGCCGATGCCGATGGTCATGCTCCTGCCGCCAAAGCTTACTTCAAAACTCTCTTCATAGACCGGGTTCTGGTATGTCTGGCCTGCATGAGCTATTGCAGCGGAGTTCAGGACAACCGCAAGTACAGCGCTGATCAATAATTCTCTTATGATTTTACTTGCAGCTCTGGCAATGCAATACTTCATTTCATATAGTAACAGTAAGTAACTGTACTTGAGCTTGCCAGCGAGCACCCCGCCTAAAATACTTTCAATACAGGAAAAGTTTCTGCGTTTCTTATCCTGAAAACATCTGAGGCGAAAGCCACCAGTTTAAACGAGCCCGTGGCTCGCTCCTAAAGGTGCCAGCGGGCACTCCGCCTAAAACAATAGTATTTATACAGGAAAAGTTTCTACGTTACTTATCCTGAATACGTCCGAGGCGAAAGCCACCAGTTGAAAGGGGGCCCGTGGCCCCCCTAGCAACCGCCTACCATTTTGGGCAGGAAATCCGGGAACTCGTTGATGATTTCATTTATTCCCTCGGTGCCTTCATTTTTCATTGTCTGGAGCTTGGCCATGAGTGTCTGTTTTGGGAAGAAGGTCGTCTTCCAGACGTTCAGCTCCTCCAGTATCTTCTTGTTGGATACCTCAGGGTGAGCTGTTATCAGATACGCCGTAAGCCCTCTCATCATTATCGAGTGCGCGCACCCGCAAGCGGCAACACCGTCCGGCCTGACTAACGTCTTTGCCCCGCAGCAATATTCGCAGGCGATCTTCGAGCCAATGCTCACATACCTCTGAAGGTTGGCGCCCTCCAGAACTATTTTACGGTCACCGTAGGTCGGGCCTAATACCCTTACCTTGTTTATGGCGTCCTGGACATTGTCGAAAGAGATCTTCAGCTCACTCCCATATATTTCCGGAACGCCTGTGGGGATATGAGAGGACCTGATCTCCTTGAACTTGAGGTAGGCCTTTGCGGCTGCAAGCTCGGAAGCACTCAAAGAGCAACTCCCGTCCTTTTCCATGCCGTCTCCACCGGTCATCGCATAAGCACCGGTGGCTGAGAACAACATCATGAACGCCAGGGCGCATGACATTACCCGGTCCCTGAATGCCCCGGATTTAAAAGAAACTCTTTTCTTATGAATCGCTCTAATCATCTTCATTCTCCCTTTTTTTCATGGCAAAGCCATCTTGCTCCATTGTCGGCCTCTCCCAGTCGTGCCTGGGCTTCAGCCACAAAAATTATTATTGAGCGCCCCTGTCCCACAAACGTGCATATGGGTCCCGAGTTTCCTTTTTTATTCGCGCTTGCTCCCGTGACTAGTTCTTCCCATACGGATTGCCTTCAAGGTCACTGAAGTACTTGTCCAGGCATCCCGAACATATGGTATGGGTAAACTCAGTGCCACGTTTTGCAGAGAAATACACATCTATCTCGCTCCATGTGCCAGAGCCTTTTTCAACTCCCTCGTCGTCGCGGATCTTCTTGCAGTAGGAACATATCGGTATCAGGCTGGCCTGGGTGCCCGAGGCGTTTGGGCCAATGCCTGACCTCAGGCCTAAAATATAAATGCCATAACCCGCAACCGCCCCAAAAAATATATAAATGATTATCATCGGGATATGGTGACTGTTCAATGCATCCATCAGATATGAGAGGTCCAGGCCATTGGCCGGGTGCTGAAGGCTCTGCACGAGCATTGAAAATGGATGCAGCACAATGCCGCCGAAAATACCGCCAAGCATCAGCCCTGATAACATTAAAATGTTTTTATCAGAGAACATCCCGTTGTCCAGTAAAGTCCCGGTTCTCATCTGCCGCCTCCCTGCTGGCACTTCAGTTCATTGCTAACAAGCTGGACTCAGCCATAAGTCCTGGTGCCGAGCGCCCAACCTGATTTAAGACTCATTCTGCAACCACATACGCACAGATCACGCCCCTTTAATGTTTCCCATGCTTGCCATGCATGAAAAGGTGCAATATGGGGCAGAGAAGAAATATCAGATAAGGGGAATAACTCAAAATGTGTACCTTATGCTCTCCCCATGAAAAAACAACTCCGGTTACCAGCACCGCAGAAATTATCAGGATCAGCTTCATTTTACTGCTCATCTCCTGAGTTTCTTCTTCCATTTTCACTTGCTCGCTTTCTTATCCTCAACAGCCTGTTCATCATCAGGACATGGCTCGACCAGAAGCGTCATGCCGTTTATTCCTTTTACCCTGACTGGCCTACCGCACTCTATGACCGTCCCCTGGCCCTCTGGGCGCGCCTGCCAGATCTCGCCGCGAACCTTGACGCTGCCATCAGGTGAGAGCGTGCTCAGCACCTTGCCCTTCATGCCTGACATGCCTGACAGGCCTGACAGGGAGGATGCGCCGCCGCCTATGCCACCGGAATATGCGTGCTTCAAAAAAGGATACATCGCGAGGTCTTTTGCCATCCAGCCAGCTATAACGGCCACAGCCACCCACAGGGGCATATCCACAAAATAGCTTGTTGCCAAAAGAGCCATCACAACAAGCACAAGCCCCGGCAACTGCATCAAAGCATATCTCAGAGAAACCCTGATATTATCGTTTCTGTCTCCTGACGGCAAAAACCCTATCCTCCCATTTGTCCGTGTATAGGGCCTATATATGGATTCCAGGCATGTATGAAATTACTAGATAAATTTGAAGATATGATGAATGCACCAGTCGGTACGACTCATTGCCGAGTGCATTCCCGTGGTCTGGCGATACACGACCCCTTGAGGCGGGGGGCGAGAGTTCCGTGCCTTTTCAAAGATACCTTGCGGTCTAGCTGCGGAGAGATCCATTGAGATCAGAAAATAATGTCCTCAAGCTCCGAGACTATCTTTATCTTTGGAAGGCTCGCCATGAAGTACCTGCCATAGTGCTTTGTGGCAATGCGGCTGTCCAGGATGCAAACAGTTCCCGTGTCCGTGGTGCTTCTGATCAACCTGCCAAAGCCCTGCTTCAGTGTTATGGCCGCGCGCGGAAGCGAGTAGTCACGAAAGGGGTCGCGCCCTAATCGCTCAAGCAGTTCCATCCTGGCCTCTGCCACCGGCTCGTCCGGCACTGCAAAGGGCAGGCGCGCAATGACCACGTAAGTCAGAGCGTCTCCGGGCACGTCTATGCCCTGCCAGAAGGTATAGGTACCAAAGAGAGCTACGTTTTCGCCTACCCTTAACTCCTCCACAAGGGTATAGCTGTCAGCCTCTCCCTGACGGAGTATCTCTACGCCCTCCACATAAATGTCCTCTGCCGCGCGCTTAAGCAGGCTGTGGCTCGTAAAGAGCACAAGGGTGCGCCCCCGCGTATGCTCAAGTATCTCCTTTATGCGCTCTATGACCGCTGACTCATAGGGCGGGGAGTTCGGTGGCGGCAGGTCCGCGCCGATATAGAGCCTTGCCTGTTCCTTATAGTTAAAGGGCGAGGGCAGAAGCAGGGCCTCTGCATCATAGAGCCCCAGGCGCTCGCGCACAAAATCAAAGGTGCCGCCGGTGGCCAGGGTGGCGGAGGTATATACCGCGCTCTCAAGCGAGCTGAAGACCTTCATGCCGCCAACGTCTATGGGAGTGCCCACTAATCCAAGATAGCGCCGTCCAGAGTTCTCCGCCCAGTACACGTGGCCCTCAAGCTCCTGGCCCAGAAGCGCGCGCACGCTGCCGCTTAGTGCCTCACACCTGCGCACAAGCGCAAGCAGGTCGCGCCTTAGCTCTTCTTTTGAGCCCGGACAAGCCCCGGCCAGGCCTTTCAGTTCAAGGGCCAGGGCCACGATGCTCTCTGATACCACGTCCTTAAGCGCACCGGGTTTTTTGATCCGGGTTGTGGGCTCGGTGAACTTCTCGCTGAACGCCTTGAAGAACTCGCCCGCCTTGCTCCTGGCCGAGCCCGCAAGTGCGCGCACTCTTTTCAGATCAGAGGGCTCAAGCCATTTAAGCCTTCTGAGGATGCCCTTGCCGCGCTTTGACTCTATGGAATTGAAAAGGTGATTCAACCGCATATTTGAAAACTCCACCCCAAGGTAGTCAGCGGCAACGTCCTCAAGCTCATGGGCCTCGTCAAAGACCGCGGCCTGAAAACCGGGCAGCAGGTGGCCGCCTGTGGCAAGGTTTGCAAAGTACAGGTGGTGGTTCACGACTATGACATGGCTCTGCCTGAGCCGCTCGCGCGATTTCTGGTAAAAGCAGCGCATGAACTCCCGGCAGTCGCGGCCATGGCAGTTGTCGCTCTCGCGCATGACCTCGCCCCAGAGCGAGCCGCCCGAGCCCTCCCTCAGCCCGTCACGCGTATGCCCGGCCCACTCCAGAAGCTCCTCAAGCGCGCTTTCGCTTGAGCCAAACAGGTCGCCCTGTGCCCTGAACCTCTCAAAGCGCCTCAGGCAGAGATAGTTCTCGCTCCCAAAGGCCAGGGCGAACCGCAGGCGCGGCTCGATCTCTCTCTTTATAAAGGGCAGGTCCTTCTCCGTAAGCTGCCGCTGGAGGGCCTTGGTGTAGGTGGAGACCACAGCGCGGTGCTCGCCCTCCACCGTGTGCTGCACAAGGGGGATGAGATAGGCCAGGCTCTTTCCCGTGCCGGTGCCTGCCTCTACGATCAGGTGCCGCCTGTTTGAGAGCGTGCGCTCTACCTCCGAGGCCATCTGTGCCTGGCCCGCGCGGGGCTCATAGCCCGGCAAGTGGGGGGCAAGTATGGAGTTCAGGTCAATTGGATCAATTTCGTTCATCTGAATATTATAATCTCTGAGGCACGACTAATGATTTACTCATCTAATTTGGGCTGTTCTTTAAACTCGATATTTTCCTGTTGTTTAAGCTCTTCGATTTTTCTGAGAGGCTTCTCAAGTGCGCGGGTTCTGGTGGTATCCAAAAGATCGTACTCCTTGCGAGCCGCCTCCAGCCTGTCACCCATCTTCCTGAACCCATCTTGGTAAAGTTTCCACTGCTTGTCGAAATCCCCAAGATGCTTAAGTATGACAGAGGCCGTCTGCTCCATATTAAAGTTATCCACCGCATGACGCACAACTGCAAGCACTGCGTAAAGAGTGAAGGGGGAACACAATATTATCTTATGCCGTAGAGAATCATCCATTATCCTGGGGTCTGACTCGTTCACGAAGGAGTACACCTGCTCGTTGGGGATGAAGATGATGGCATAGTCCACCGTGTTGTGGGCAGTGTCTATGTAGTCGCGCTTTGAGCCAACATCCTTGATCATGATGCGCACGCTCTTTACGAGTTCTTCCCTGAAGCGCTTGCGGTCATGGTCGTTTTCTGCCTCAATAAATTTCACATAGTTATCAAGCGGAAATTTAACATCCATATTTATCTTGAGTTTGTTGGGTAAGTAGAATGTAAAGTCCGGCCTGCCTGTCGCGTGGTCAAGCGTCTTTTGTTTTGAGTAATTAATTCCCTCAACCAGCCCCACAAGGCGTATCACGTCCTCTGCCATGCGCTCGCCCCACTCACCGCGCTTCTTGGCAGAAGCAAGCGTAAGCTTCAAACCCTCGGTAGTCTTGTTGAGCTTATCTGTTATCTCCGTGTGAGCCTTTATGCGCTCGGAGACCTTGTTAATTTCCGCCATGTTTCCCTGGCCCATCTGCTCAAACTTGCCCTGAAGGTCAAGGAGTTTTTTGCTCATATTCTCGATGCTATGCTCTATCAGCTCGCGCTTGCCCTCTAACTCCTTTGCGCCAAGCTCGCCCTGGGCCTTAAGGGATGTGTCCGCGAACTTCTTAAACTCCTCTGTGTTTTGCTTTAACGCATCAAGCGATAGAGCCTTAAAGGTCTCGGTAAACTTTGCCTCAGCCTCCTCAAGCAATGACCGCTGTTCCTCTATGCTCTTCCTGGCCTCTTCAAGGCGGGCCGAGGTGGCGGCATTAGAGATGCGCTCAGCCTCAAGCTCTACCCTCAGAGAGGCTGCATCCCCAGAGGAGCCCCTGGCTATGAACCAGTGCATTGCCACACCAAAGACCGCACCTGCTATGAATACTGCTATTGCGACCATTACCTCAGGCATTAGCCCTCCTGTCAGGCTTATCATAACAACATATCATGTGTATTTTTTCTTAACAGGGTAAACAGTATGATTGGGATCCCACCAGAGAATATAAAACTCTTCTCGAATGCGAATCCCCCAAAGTCTTTTTTTAGCCGCAAGTCTGAACGAGAACAAATCCTGATATATGTCTTTACCTATTTCGCTCAATCGTTCTCTCGCATCTTTTGTTATTTTGGTAATCGAGATCATATGATTATCATCGCCTTCGATCTCTCCCCATTTCATACCCTCAAAAGCTTTTAACTTATTTAGAATGTCTTTTAATGTCTCACGCTTTTTCAACTTATCAAAACCCCATTTCCCTCCATAGTCTATATATCCGACACGCCATACGGGGGTCTTGTCCATTATTGAATCAGGGGATGCTTGCGGAGCTGTGCGTGGTTGTTTTATTGAAGAGGGGTTGAAGCTGGATTTTACTTGTTTTCGTTTGCTCAATGGTAATTAGAGACTACCGTAATATTCAGCCATGCTGGCAGGAGTTATCTCCGTATGACCAAATTGTCCGGGTTGGAGTCCCTTCCTGGCATTTTTCCATGGGTCTTCTTCATGCGTCAGGTCTGATAACCATTGCGAACTCTTGTTCCCATAAAATTTTATCACCGCATTTATGGTTGCTTTTTGTGTTCTGGATAATTTTAGAGCATCACCGGAACTCCATGTGCTCACTTCGAATTGGCCTTTATGCTTATTATAAAGCGCTCTTACAACAGGCCCATTTGCCCAAGCCTCAATTTTCTCTTCAAAAAGGTACGCCTCATCCCACACAAGAGCCCAAGCCTGCGAGTAGTAAACCAGCTTTTGCAACTTCATTGTAGTCATGCGTTCCTGCTTTTGAAGTATGTAAGCAGCAACATCATTTGCGGAAATCATCTCAAGCCTCCTTTTCTACATTATATGCCATTCTAACAACATTCGTCAATTTGATCTTGTATAGATCACACAAACTATACCATAAATTCAATGGCTTATCTGGATAATCATTGTCAGGCCGGAGTCTGGCCGGAGTCTGGATAGAGGGCATGGAGGAAGAGTACTTTTCCGCTAAGCTCGGCCCGGAGCGAATATTTGCCACGAAACCACGGGCATTGCTCTCGGCAACGAGTCGTGCTGACTGGTGCGTTTATTTAATGAAGTAAGCCAGGAAAATCAATGCGGCAAAATAAAGCCACTAATCACTTTGTCCCGCTATCCCGCTATCCCGGATTATCCCGGAGGCTTGCCCGGCGGGCGCCAGAGCCACCAGTCAAGTATGCCCTGCAGGTTAAAGACCTCGGCTATCACCCCGATAAGTAAAAGAGCCAGATAGGCCCCGAGCAGGCCCAGCATTACCTTGCCGCCGTAGGAAGCCCAGAGGCCACCTGAGCCCTCCAGAGGGCTTGTATCATCCTTCATCTGATCGTCCCGAGATTCTTCCGTCATGACACTCCCTTGTGCCTGTTGTAATATTTGATTGTAACTGTGGGGAGGCAAGTTTTCAAGCCCAGGGCCTCAGAAACATGCCGTCTTGGTATTGCGGATCAGGGCCAGAGCCATGTTTCAATTAAATCGCTTTGTCCGTAAAAGGCCTGGAAACCATCTGTGCCAGGACCAGCCGGACAGGACGATCCTGCCCTAAACGCGCATCAGTGAATGGACCTCCCTGTCGGCACGAGTCGCTCACGACTGGCAGAGACCACAGGGTATCTATAAAGGCATGGAGTTCTACTCCCCGTGGCAGAGACCACAGGGTATAAGGGCACTGGTGCCCAATTAAATTAATTACAGGGTTTCTCGTCCAGCCTGAAGCCCTTGACCAGTTCCTCAAGCTCCACGGATATGTCTTTCATCTCATCAGAGGCACTTGCGATCCTCGTGGTTATCTCTGCTGTCTGCCTGGCCCCCTCGGCTATTGCCTCGTTCTCCTGGGATATCCCGTCAGAGGTAGTGGCTATCTCACTTGTAGAAGAGGCTATCATCCTTATCCTCTCGGCAAGCGCCCGGATGCTCTCTATGACCTCCTCAAGCGAGTCCTTGGCCTTGCTGGAGAATATCATGGTGGATTCCACCTTTGACATGCTCTCCTCCACTGTTGTCTGGGACCTTTTGATCTCGTCCTGGATGGTCTTGATCCGCTCGGCAATGGTGCTTGTTGCTTTTGTGGTCTTCTCGGCAAGTTTGCGTACCTCGTCGGCAACCACCGCGAATCCACGGCCCTGCTCACCCGCGCGCGCAGCCTCTATAGCCGCGTTCAGGGCAAGAAGGTTCGTCTGGTCCGCTATCTCGTTTATCACGCCCACGACCTCGCCTATCTCGCTGGAGCCGACCCCCAGCGAAGAAACTATCTCCGCAAGGCTTGAGAACATGCCGGTGATATCGGCAAACTCGTCTATCATGCTTGAGACCACGAACACACCGTCGTCCGCGCTTGCGATAGTGTGGTTTGCGTACTCTGATATCTCCTGCGAGCGGTCGTTCATATCCATTATGGCCTGAGACATCTCCTCCGTGGACGAGGCCACGTTGGCGGTCTTCTCCACATCGACATCCACCTTCCGGCCCATGGATACGACTATCTCGTTCATGGTGCCGGAGTTGGTCATGATATGGGTGGTAATGGTCCTTATGTTCATTATCAGCTCGTTGATCTTGCAGATGAAGACATTAACGTGCCTGCCCACCGCGCTGATCTCTCCTGTAAGGGCCTCCTCGTCCACCTTCTTGTTGAGGTCGGCGTTGCCTTGCATGATTCCCTCGGCAATGTCCCTTACGGTGTTGGCAAACCTTCGCACCTCGGCGTCATGCGCCCGCTTGCGATAGGCTGTAAAAATTATGAAAAAGACCAGAAGCACCGTTACAGCGGCAAGCGCAGTGAGCTCGGTCCTGTACATGGCCTCCGCGCCTTCCAGGGCTCTGGTAAATTCAAAATCCGTTATGTGGTATGCCAGGCGCCACCTGGCATCTCCGGGCACATCCAGCTTCACATCAAGGAAGTTATCGCTCTTGCTGTGTTCCGTCATAATCTTCATATCGCGCGAGGTGTCGTGCCTGCGGTCAGAGACAACAAAATCGTATTTCTTTGAATACAGGTAAAAGTGCTGAGCATGAGGCATGGCAAAACCAAGGCGCTTTGCTTCAATTTTATCCTCAGGGGTCACGATAACAAAAGGTATATCAAGTAACGCGGCCTCAAACACGTTGAGCCTGGCCACGGCAGAGATTATGCCCTTCAGGTCTCCCTTGTCCGTATAAAACGGCACCGAGAGCAGGATGCCGTGCGTGTTTATCTCATCGCCAGAGCTTTTGGAGGCATACTGGGAGTTGTCGCACGTGCGCATGGGAGGTGAAAATACCAAGGGGATGTCATTGAGCGACTTAAAATCAAAGCGCGGGAAGTACTGGCGGAAATAGGCGATCTGCTTTGGGTAATACTCGTACTCGGCATCCTCATACTCCTCAGGGATGTCGGCGTTGGACTCAAAAGACTCATGGCCCTCACGCATTGCCTTGCGCCCGCTTCCGATGATGACGTTGTCATACATGAAGAAGGGCACTTCACCCTTAGTGAAATCAAAACCCTCTATGACAGCATAGACCTCCGAGACACTCACCCGGCTTGCCAGGTTGTTGTAGAGCTGCTGGGCGACCTGGGCGGACTCCTTTGAAAATCGCCCGCCAGCCACCACGTCCTCGCTCTCTGACAAGCGGTTGCCACCCTTGATGCCTCTTATGCCCGGAAGCATGGAGATGGTCCTGATATTCTCATAGACAGTATCGAAAATGCCCTCGATACGGGCCTTCATGCTGGCGAGCTTCTTGAACTCAACCTGCTCGCGAACAGATGCCTTGATGCGGGTGACTTCCATCTCATGCTGCTGCTTGATAGCAAAGCCTGCAGCTGAAGCGCCCACGAGCACTGCCGCGGACACAAGGACGTAGGCCATCCCACGCCAGGCCAGGCCGGTCTTTTTCATCTTATGTTTTCCCCCCAAGAGAATGCTGCAAATAGATTTTAATATCCCCCGCATAAGCCCATCGCTCAGGTGCATTGTTTAAGATATTAAAACATTCGCATATCTATTATCTGCCAGAAAGTCCAATCAGGAAATGTAAGAATATTCCTAGATTAATTAAGCTGTAGTCTTTCTGCCCCCAAAATCAAGATCATCACTTCTCTTTACTCTATTTAAAATATGGCCGTTTCATGGCCGCTGCTTCCCACAAAATAAGACGCTGCCTGAAAGCGCATCATTGATGCCTGTATAAAGTAGCGCAGCTAGTTGCATTGTGTCAACTTGAAATTCAGGCTCATAGCTTATCATGTGACCACAAATTCCATGTAACAGGACAAGCGTTACTTTAATTAACTTGTTCTAATGCTGTAAAAATATTTAGCGAACAAAGACATGCCTGGTGCAGGATATGCTTCCAAAAGCGGGAAGATGTTTATTGGCAGGCCTGATAATAGTACTCTCGGTACCAAGTCCGTGAAAAAATCACGATGCTCGGGCTACTGCTCCTACTGCTCCAGTGTCAGGCGGAAGCTCTGCTCCATCTCCGCGCTCCCTCCTGAGCCATCCTCTACAACGAACACATAGTCGGCAGTGCCAACAAAGTCCTCCGGCACCATCCATGTTATCTCGCCCGTAATTGAGTCTATCTCCATTGCGTCCGGCCCGCTCCTTAGTGAATAGGTGAGCGTGTCGCCGTCAGGGTCCGTGGCCCTGGGCTGGTAGGTGTAGGTCGTGCCGTCAAAGGTATAATCGTAATGCCCCTCTATTACAGGCGGAATATTGCCCACCTCAACAATGACCACTTCCTCCTGGCCATATTCCTCGCCGTCAAACGGGACTAAACGGACCTCAAAGGTATCGCCACTCTTGAACACTATGCCAGGCGCTTTTTTCGTGCCCGCCGGGGTATCGTTCACTGTCCAATGGTACTTGACCTCCACGCTGTCTCCGTCCGCGTCCTCGGTCTCAACATCGATATATATCCTGTCGCCGGGCTTCAGGGCCTCAGGCATCATACGGGAGGAGACTATCCTGGGCATGGTGTTCTCCACCGTCACCTCAGCCGTGGCAAGGTCAGCGCCGTCAACAAAAGCGGTGGCATATATGATATCGCCCTTTTTTATCTCCGCCTCTGCAAGGGAAAGGGTCGCGGACCCATAGCCTGACAAAGACGCGCCGTTGAGATACCACTGCACATCAACATCGCTAAGGTCGGCCCTGCCAGGGGCTGTAACCATCACCTGACTGCCAACTCTAGGGTGGACCGGGGAGATGCCAAGGTCCCCCTCGGGAGGGGATTCGTACTCTATCTCCCGGGAAGATTCCGAGGCTGATCCTGCTTCCGAAGCGGGTGTCTGCCCTGATGAAGGCTCTTGGCTTAAGGCACGCTCAAGCTCCGCGCGCTCCTCCTGGGAGAGTTCCGTTACTTGCGGATCGTCGCTGCAAGCGGCCAGGGCCAGCGAGAAACCGATAATGGACACTACACATAAAAACCTTTTGAGCATTGGAATCCTCATGGCTAATATTGATAGAGCACCGAGAGCCTTGCCTTCTCGGAGTTGGCGGTCGTGCCCCTGCGGGTGTCAATTTCCATAGTGTAGAGGTACGGCACCTGTACCACGTCGTATGAGCCCGACCCGCCGCCGCCGCCAGCTGTAACCACTCCCTGGGTGACAAAGGAAGTGGACGTTTCCGTGGGCCCTGTGTTTCCCTCTATGGTGTTGACGATCTTCGTGTATATGGTGTAGCTACCCAGGTCGAACGAAAAATCATAGGTGTCTCCGTCTCCGGTATCTATCACCATCAGGGAATCGCATGTATTATCCCAGTCCTCCGTGGCCCTGTTGAGCTTGTCATAGAGACACGTGTTGGAGATGGAGGCGGACCAGTTAATGCTGCTCATGAAATCATCATCCGGGTCTCCGCGCGTACCGATGTACTCAAGCACCACCGCCTGCCCGCCCTTGCCAGCCTCCAGCGCCGAGGTGAACCTCTTGTTAAGGCCGGAGATCCTCGTGCCCATGACCATGATGGTCATAAGTGAGGCCATCACCGCCAGGGCCACCGCGGCGACCATCAGGGTCATCAGTAATGCCACACCTTCCTGGTCCCTGAACCGTTTCATGCTCACCTCATCGCAGAGGGGGATTCGATCACCCTCAGTACTCGCCATTTGTAGTTCGTATAAGTAGTGCCAATATTATCAAGCAGATCAAAACTCCTAGCGCCAACTAATATCTCGTTGTCATCAGCCCCGGTGGGCGGGTCTGCCGGAGGGTTTGCCGGGTCAGGTGCGAACTTCCTGCGAGGGTCTGCCTGTCCCTCATGGACAAGGATATACACGCGGACTTCCTTTACCTGCCGCTTGATCTGAAGGGCTGTCTTTGTAAGGATAACTGACGAATCGACTAAACCCGCGTCAGCTATCCCGTCTTCGTTCTCGTCCATTTTGTAGAGGACCTGCATGTCAGCCACACAGTCCAGCACGGGCATCTCGGGCCCGAGCTTGCCGGTGGAGTGCTGCATGGACGCCTTTACAAGAGACCCCGTATTGGGCGCGCACCGCCCGGGCTGCTCCTGGCTGGAGATATAATAGTCCGCCCTGTTAAAAGGGGCCACCGGCACGCTGTCCGAGTCCAGGCCGTAGACGATACGCACCTCCCTGTTATCCGGAGGCTCGAAATCCGCCAGGTCATCGAACCTGGTGTAATATGTGCCTGCCGAGGATTCGTCCTCCGCAAGCCCCACGCTCTCCTCGTCACGGATGGAGATGACCAGCACATAGTCCGTATCCCTGAGGTTGGCGTCAAATATGGGGTTGGCCTTCTCAGGGTACCAGGTGTTTACCGCCCCTCCAAACTCCAGTGTATGGTACTTGCCGGACGCTGCTGTGCTCCCAAGGTTTGCGCCCTTTAGAACAAGGTAGTCAGAGCCATTGACGGTCCATGCAGGTGCCGCGGAAATAAAGACCCTTGGAGAAGCCTTTGGGTCAGGTGAAATATAGTACGCCGCAGAGGAATCGGAATCATTGAAATCCTCGGGCTCAATGTCCGGGTTGGGGTCGCCTGAGTCGGGGTTCACCACCTCTGTGTAATCGTTGAGCGAGGACCAGTCGTATATCCTGAATGTGGAAACACTGTTTGATATGCCTGAGGCCAGCCCGAACCCAGCGCTCTGGATGTCCCGCCTCAGGATCTCTAAACCCACCACGCTCTCGATGCTTGACTCGGCGATCTTGCTCTGCTGCTTGAAGGTGGAGATCAGGCTCACGAGCACTTTAGACGTTGCCATTAGCACGAAGACCGTGATGGCCATGACCACCAGCAGCTCCACGAGCGAGAAACCCTTATCGTCTCCATGCATCAGCATATTTTATCCACTCAGATCTCCCTGATAGTGGAAAGAGAGACATCATAGTCCTGCCCCTTCCACGACCATCCCACTTTCACGTCTATCCTCACGGCAATGTCGCTGGCCAGAGTTGTTACTGTATTGGCCACACTATACTGGACGCTCATGTTGCGGATCTGCCTGGACACCGTACCGTTGCTCCCGTTATAAACAGGAGCGAGGTCGTCGGCATCAACATACCTGAGCCCGTTCAGGCGGTCGCTTGCCAGGCGCGTACCCTCGTCACGTATCACGTTTCTGGCGTTAGATTCCACCGTCATCATTGCTACCTGCATCATGGCCAGCGCCACGAACAGAAGTATGACCATGGCCATCATGAGCTCCACAAGAGAAAACCCTCCTGAGCCCGTATCGGACACAGCGCCCTTCCAGCCGCGCCAGGCGCACGCTCTGGCAACGCGTCCCTTATGTACATTTGTCCCGGTCATTTTGTCACGCATTCATTTGTGCCTTCATCGAAAAGGCCAAGGTTTATCCTGGTGGAGACAAGCTCCAGGCAGTCGTAGTCAGAGTTCAGCTCTTCCCCCTCTGAGCCACTGATGCGTATCCACCGGGTTGACTGCAAAACCCCGGCATCGGTGAAAATAAGCCCGCTCCTTGTAAACCCGAAGTGCCTGGCCTGCGCGTTAATAATAAACGAAAGTGTCTCGTCCATGAACTCCCCGTCAGCCGATATGTCCAGCTCTCCATTGCCGCCTGGGTAGGGGAAGTCGTCAATGAACACCTTGTAATTGTATTCCTCGGAAGAAGGGATGTTCACAAAGTGCACGCTCTTGGTCTGTATGGCCTGGGCGCGAGCGTTCGAGAGGTTAGCATACATGGATTTTATATCGGCTTCAGCCTTGAACTTTGCCCGCCATCCCACGAACTCAAAACCCATGGCCACCAGCAAAATGGCGACTATTGCCAGTACCACTATGAGCTCTATCAGCGTGAACCCTCCGCAAGCCCGCGCAGGTATCCCAACACACGCCCTTACACGCGCCCTCACCCTGAATACCCTATGCCCGCTGGCTGCTATCACTTCGTTGCTCTCCTGTTTCTCATATCTACATAGGCAATGCTTTTGCCTCTCACACGGCATCCCTTCGCCACTATCCGCTACCCATCTTCCCGCCATACCGCTTCATAAAAAACACCGGACCGTCCCGAAAAACGCCGGACCCTCCCGGAGCAGGCAAATCGTTAGTAGTCGCGCTCTATAAAATGAATCAGGCGGTCCACGGGCGGAGGTGTCTGGGCGATGGACATGCCCTGTGATATGGGGGGCTTGCCCTCTATCATTTCCGAACGTCGCCCTCCCTTTTGCGTAAAGGCCTCGCTCAGGTCGATCTTCTCGATGCTTCCGGTGGAGACCTGCATGACAACCGTGCCCTTAAGCAGGCTTCCGGTGGCCCCTCCGCTGTCCAGCATCACGGCCCAGAGGTGGCTCTTGCCACCGATGGAGCACTCGTCCGTATAGGGCTTGAAGCTCGTTACGAACAGCACGCCCGTGTTCGTTGCCACAAGGTCCGTGATCACGCGCTCCGATGCATAGCCCTGGGAGGCGATCGCAGCGTCCATCGCGATGAACCAGCCCTCCTTGCCCAGGTCATTCACTTCCGCGCCCTCAGCGACATAAGTGACATCCACGAGGTTACTGATATTCACCATCTCGGTGCAGGGAATAGCCGAAGTACCCTTGTAGTTGAATTGGTTGTCGATGAAGCAGGGGTCCAGGAACCCCGAGATATGGCGCGTGGAAGCATAGTCATCCGGCATGGAAGGAGAGTTCGCCAGTGATGTGTCAGGCTTCACAAAGGAGTAGCGCCCTGTTGCCGCCAGGACCCATACCTGGTCCGCCAGAGGGTCCATCGCCTTGGCCGTGGCCGCTGTCACAGGACCGATACCATCAACAAGTTTGGTGAACGTCCAGTCGGACGGGCTTATGGAGCCATAGGTCAATATCCTTCCGATGCCCCCGTCGTTCCAGAAGCCTGCCTTGCATTCTGGTTCGGCGGCCCTCGTTGAGGTGCATTTTTTCGTGTAGCCTACATACATGGCGTCGTCAGAGTAGTCATCGCCCTGGCTTGCCCCTATCTGCACATCAAAGGCAATGTTGAACATGGAGCCTGCAAATGCGTCAGGAATACCCGTGTCGATCACTGTCAGACCAGCGTCAGGGCCCTTCCAGGCGTCAAAGATAAAGAACTTGAGGTTCTGGTCCGACCTGCCAAGGAACTGGCTCACGTCCTTGTCAATTGGTCCCGTGGGGCCTGAGCCTACCACAACATACCAGTACCCGTTCGCATTCTTGTCGCGTATGGGGTTACCCGACATGTCCGTTGTCCAGGCCGCCTGGCGCACTATGGCCGGGCCGGAGGTGGAATACCCGAGGTCCGCATTCGTGAACTCCCACAGAAGCTTGGGAGGCTCGGCCGTGTTCGTTATGTCCAGTGCAAAGTATGACGAGAACCCGAGGCCGTCCACCGGGGTCTGCACACAGTCGTCATCATCTATGTCGCCGTCAAGGTCAAGGTCCTGTGTGCATGAATCCGAAGCATTCTTGCACGCCCCGCCAAAGCGCATCCCGCCGATAACTATGGTGCGCCAGGAATCCACTGTACGCTCGGCTGTGGAGGAATGCAGGCCCGAGTTAACGTCAATGACGCTGAGGTCAAGTATGTAGGAGCTGAGGTCCACCAGATATACATGGCAATAGCCAGGGTACGCCTGGTAGCGGAGGTAGGGTAGCGCGTCAGTGGGTATGAACGCCCACTCCTCCTTGCCGAGGTCTTCGCCAAGGAGCCTGCCGTGCTCCCAGACATTGCGGCCTGACCAGTCGTACTCGAGCTGGCCCAGGCGGAAGGCATGGAGCATGCCCGAGTTGCTTCCGGCAATGGCAAGCCCGCGCGACTGGTATACGGCGCTCTCCACATACTGGGAATATGTAGCATCGTCGTATACTTCGTCGTACTTGTGGTTGGCAAGCTTGGCCGCAAGGCGCGGGGTGGAGTTGAGCACGTCCCCGAGTTTCCAGACCCTGGCAGGACTCTCGTCATACACACCCGAGCCGGGATAGATTTCCACGTTCTGGTCCTCGGTGCTGCCATTACCATTTATGTCCACCTTCACAAGGCGGGTACGGCAACCGGTAGTATCGTCCAGATCGCATTCGTCAGTCTGATAGCCCATGACGAACTCCACTATGCTCCTGGCCTCGTCATCGCCACTGGCCTGGAGGGCGCTCTGGATGTCCGCGTCCTGGATAAAGGTCGTGGTGTTCGTGAACCGTATAAGGTCCGTGGTCCCGATGGAGCCGCTTACAAGGTCGGCCACGTAGATCACCCTGTCGCCAGCGTCGGTGGCCCAGAGCTTCAGGCCCGCCTCCCAGATATTTCCAAGGCTCTCAAATGCCGGGTCGTCCTCGTCCAGGTCAATATCCGGCTCGCCATCGCCGTCAATGTCCCCCCAGCGGTCGGCCTTCACGACCTCGCTGGCAGCGTCAAAGTACATCTCGATGACCGGGTCGTCTATCAGGTCAAGGGTGGGTACTGTGTCGGGAGGATCGTTAAACCCGCCAAAAGTCTTGCCAACAGTATCGTAAATCTCCTCGCGTATGTTGCTGTTTGCAAAGTAGGGGTCGACAAAATACCAGAAGTTCGTGAGCCTGCCTATCCAGGAGATCTCATCATACCTGCCTGCGTCCGAGTCCAGGAACTTGCGCCTTGGATAGTAAATGGCCTGTATGAGGTTTGCGCCGGAGCCCTCGCCAGAGGCGAGCACCGAGGCGGCAGTCCCCGAGGCGGCACGCTTGATGATGTCCTCAAAAGCCCGCTTGAGCTCACCCCTGAGGTTTTCAGGGTTCTCCACGTCGTAGTAGTTGCCCCCGCCAAGCTGGGCCGCCTCCTTGAGTATTTCGCTGTTTGAGGAATTGGTGCTCATGGAGTCCACGATGTATGTGGCCACCTTCTGTATGCCGTCCTGCTCGTCCTTTCCAACAGTGTCAGAGCGGAGGTCCGTGTTATAGGCATAACAAGAGTTCTTGGACAGATCGTATTGCGCCCCGTCGCAGTCTGGGGAGGGCAGGGAGGAGAACACCTTGGTTGAGGGATCCGTCACCAGATCCGCGCCCTCCGCGCTTGTCAGCATGAGCACGAAGTTGTTCCTGCATTTGGTCTCATCGTCCTTAAAGGGGTCGCATATAGGCGCTGAGTTCTGGCCCATAAAGGATTTTATTGTCTCGTAATGCCCGTCAACCAGATAGGTGTAGGTCTCGAAATCGCCAAGTGCGGAGGCGTTCTGGGCCTGGTTGCCAAATGCATTTGGCATCGTATCCGGGCTGCTAAGGGACTCCTCTATGCAGTATGAGACACTGGGGTTGGTCACCTGTGACTTGAAATCCGTGTATCCAAAGCGCGCCCTTCCCCAGTACTCCTGCAGCAGGCCCCGCTTGACATAATCAGGAGTCGTGGAGTCACAGTTCTCGGCATAATTGCCTGCGCAGATCTGGACCTTGAAGGTCTGCTCTATTCCTGGATCAGGGGGAGGTGCGGTTGCGTTGGTGAAATGCAGGAGCCCGTACTCCACCTCGCCAAGAGAGTCCACAGCCTTCACGGTAAACCAGAACTCAAGCCCATCGTCAGTGTACAAGGTGGCATCAAGAAATGTCTCGTAGTCGCCACTTACGGGGTTTAGTACCTCCGTAAAAGAAAAGTTGCCCTGGCTCTGCGCGGGCCTTCCAGCATATTTGCTCCATGTATAAGGCGACTGCACAACCTCATCATACGGCGAGCCGCCCGAGGCCTCAAGAAGGTAAGAGCTCATGGCTACGCCGTTTGTAAAGGGGATATCAAACTCATAGGAATATACGTCCTCTGGCGGGATCACGGCAACCGGCTCCCCGCCGGACCAGTCATAGGGCTGGCCCTTCCTGTCAGGGGTCTGTATCTTCACCGCGGGCGCGGCATATGCCAGATCCGGGGAGATGGCCTCGATGAGCCTGTTCATGTACCCTGTGGCCTGGGCCGTTATCTCCTTCAGTTTTTCGCGGTCAATAATATCATCACCAGCCACAGGGGCCAGCGGCCCGGCGTACATCACAGGGCTTGGGCCAGGTATCTCGGCATCAGCCGTTGCATAGGAAAATGAGTCTATGGGCCCAATGCGTGGGTCCTCGATAAGCCCGCATTGATTACCGCCGTCCTCGGCCCTGATGGTCATGAGACCCCTGTCGCCTTCGTTTATGGTAATAAAGCAGCGGTTCCACGTATCACCTGCACCATTACCACTATTGTCGCTGGTATAAGCATAAAGCTTTTCAGGCCAGGCTATCTGCTCCGTGCCATCTGATTTTCGCCATGAGCCGTTCTCGCTGCCAAGCTTGGCCACATTCACCGTGGGAACGCCAGAGCCGTCAACGAGCACTTCCATGACAAGGTCAAGCCGGCTTGTTGTGGCCCAGGCAAGCATGTTGCCGTCAAATGCCCCGGGCTTGTCGTCCCCGTCCGGGTCCATGGTGGTTCCGTTATCGGGCACGAACATGCTTCCCCCGCTGACCCAGGAGTATCTTATTTTCGCATCGAAATATCCTTCATAACGTTCATCGTTGTCTTTTGCCCAATCTCCTCTCATCTTGTTATCCCCGGCAAGTGGCGTCTCCTGGCCATAGGCCCATGACCTGTTTATGTAGGAGTTGTCCAGAAGGAGCATGAGGTTTGGCTTGATATCGGTCTTGACATAAGGCGGCACAACGCAGTAGTTTTCCATGGCCACAGCCGCAGCATGAGAGTCCGGCGCAAATGCAGGCAGGAAAGACAGCATTATCACGCCAGTACAGATGGCCGCACTGACCGTATTGACCGTATTGACCATGTTGACCATGTTGAATAGATACGCTCTGCTCTGTCTTATAGTACTCCTCATAACAACCTCCGTAAAATATAACGTTTCTTGCCCGGCAGCCTGCTCATGTCAAGAAGCCCGGTTGCCGCTTCTGCCGGACACTTACGCAACCTGTCCAGACATTTTCCCGCTATTTTCCCGTAATTAAGTAAAGCAAACCGCGTGCCAGACTTATCAGGCACGGGAAAAACCCAAAAATCACACAAATTCAACTGGTTATCCTCCCAGATACATTGCCTCTCAACTGTCGGCAGTCATGCAGGCTGTGTAACTTGTTTCATAAAAATGGGTGAACACCTACCTAACCGTAATATATATGGCAAATGTAAAGCCTATATAACTAATAAATACTATAAGAGGGCAAAAGTCAAGAAAACACTTGAAAAATTTGCAGCATGGAGCTTGCACACAGGGATGAAATGACCTCAGGCCGATATGTTGCCGGCAAGTGGCATAATACGGTTTGGGCAGATCACTCTATCCCTCGCCCTCGTCCGGGAGCGCGCCTGTCTCCTGTAGGGTTGTCCTATTGCGCTTCAGGCTCTGCGCTGTCTTCACCCGTCTCCTGCCCCTCATCCTCGTCCTCATCCTCATATTCCTGGTCTTCTTCATCATCCTCCAGGGCCTCGGCATGCTCTTTTCTCTGGGCCGCCTTCTCCGCAAGTTTCTTTTTAAGAAGCGCATACAGCTGTTGAACAAGGCTGTATTTCCTCTGTGCGGTGATGAACAGGGAAAGAAATATTATGAGCACCTGCCACCCAAGCCCTGAAAGACCGGAGACAGCAGAACCGGGAAGGATGCCTGCAATGCCCAGCACGGCCAGCACCAGGAACATGATGAACCATGTGGGGACCATCCACGGGTCCGCTGCCACATTAAGACTCATTGGCCCGAAGCGCAACGCCTCCTCTCCGGGGGTTGCGGCCTCTTTCACATTCACAGGAGGCTCCTTGGTCTTCGGGAAGATGGTGCCAGGTTTTTTCTTCACCGAGCCCATGATCTGCCTGTCAAACTGGCTCTGGGGGAACCGTTGTTTGAAGATCCCGTAGGCGCGCTTGGCTTCCTTCTTTTCTCCCATATCAAGCAGCAGCAGGACGTAAAATACGATGGCCTGTTCGTATGGAGGGGTATTCTCGGCCTTGCGCCTGAGGGCTGCGATCAAGACCTTTCGCCCCTCTTTCTTGAGGCCCATGTTCACAAGCTCGCGCGCAACCTTGTGGTGGACCTGGATGCTCATGGAGAGCTTCAGGGTCTCTGCGTGTTCGATGATCGTCCTTGCGGCCTCCATGGGGTCGTCCTTGAAACATGCGTCCACTGCATGGCGGAAATAAAGGGAAGATTCCTTCTTTTTGTGCTGTTTTGCATACAGCCGGGCCAGGTCCCTATTGACTCCAGCGTCCTCATCCGGGGCCAGCTCCCTGAGCTTCTTGAGCGCTCGCTCGGCCGTCTCCCACCCGCCCCCGCCATGGAACCTGTCCATGACGTTCTTCCTGAGCACATCCATCCTCGCCTCATGCCCATAGCCAAGGGCCTTTGCGCACAATATGCCGGACAGAAACCCTCCGGCCTGGGCCACATGCCCCGTGGATATCACAAGCCCCCCCATGTTCTGCGTGCCCTGGGTGCCGATAACAAGCTCACCCATGAACCACAGGACAATGAATGGCGCTGCCGGCAGTTCGAGATCAAGCTCTACAAACCCTGGCTCCAAGGTCATCCTCTGCCGTGAATACCAGTGGCGGTAGACCAGCATGCCCATGATGCCGGAGATGGCGCCTGATGCGCCGGCAGCCCCTGGGACCTCCATGCCATGCATGAACAGGCGCGCGCCCATCTCAAGGGCCGAGCCCAGGAAACCGGCAACAAAATAAACAAGCAGAAAACGGCCCAGCCCGGCGCGGGCCTCAACACCCGGGCCAATAAGAAGCAGGAAAACACAATTAAATACAAGTGCCAGAATACCCGCATGCAGCACCACCGAGGTGGCCGGGGCAAAGGGCATGTAGAAGTTGGCCGGGCCATAGGTGAAGACCTCCAGCACGGACTTAAGGAGTATAGGCGGGACCACCATAAGGAATATAAAGAACAGTATATTGGCAGCAACAATAGCAAGCGTTGCCTTTGGCAGCTCTTCCATGCTTATGTTCATTTTTAATGGAGACACACGAACCTCTGAGTTTTAAAATGGATGATTAGCAAAACCGCTGAGATATTATAACCTTACACGAACTGAATATCCATAAAATGCCATCTGGGAACCTCTAATAATTGATTTCGTAGCGAAAGCGAGCGAAAGCGTGGAAGGCAAGGCGGAAGGGGAAAATTCCCGGAGGTGTAGCAAAAGCTACATCGAGGACAATTTTCTCCTGACAACGCAGCATTACGCGATTGCAGCCGCTTGCAGTAGATATGAATTGTTAGAGATTCCCATTTGCATCTCAAGTAATAAAAAGCTGCAGGCTCCCCAACACGGAGCCTGCAGCCAGTGGTAACTTTAAATGCTGTCCTTTTTACTTCCGCTCGTCCATGCTGTCAAACGTGTCGGCAACAGATGTGGACGTGCCGCTCTTTGAGGCGTGGCAGAGGCTGCAGAATTTCGACATGTCCGACCCGCCAGAGGTGTCGATCCTCAGGTACTTGTAGTTGGGGTTTGATGGATGGGGGTCGTGGCAACCCACACACTCAAGCTTTCCGTTCCTGCTGAGCATGTCCGGCAAAGTGGCAACCTTGGCGTTGGGTGTAACGCCGATGGGGTGGCTGGTCTTTCCGGATATCGGCAGAATACCCATGCCGCCCACCTCTGAGTGGCATCCCAGGCAAAGTGCGGTAACCCCTTCAAAAGGCGTGCCAGTGGCAGGGTTAATTGCCTCGGTGTTCGGGCTTACCGCGAAAATGATCTCGCCCTGGGCAGTATGGATGCCGTGGCAGCCCGTACAGCTCAGCGCCTCATGCGGTCCAGCCGCAAAAACCACTACAGGTAATGCAAGCACAACCAGCAGTATTACAAAAAATATCCTCATGCGTACTCCCTCCTTGATATGTTTATGCTTTCACATTTGTTCGGGAAAAATGAAAGTATATCAACAGCGCGGGAAAGAGTCAAACATTTTTTACAAAGATACTATTATTGCCCGTAATGCCAGCGCCCGAATACTCAGAAACGGGCCATCAATATCCCGAAGTTCAACACACTTAAAACCATCACAACTTTTATATGAGCCACATAATAAAACAGACCACAACACTGCCCTGAATATCTCATCTCGATCTTTTCTCAGGCAGATACGATTCCTGCGACCCCCGCATGCTGGTCCTGAATTTTGATATCACTGGGGCCATCATCAAACGGTAGTTTATTTATCATGGCTTCCTTCATGGCTTCCTACTGATGAGTGTGATATTATGATTGCAGAGGAAGCTTTCCTGTCGTTTCCTTCAAAGCTTGAGGGAGCATAATGTCGTGTAACCCTCCCTGCGGCAGAAAACGCGGGGGACCTGAAAGAAATGGAATAACCACCGCGTGGCAGAGAAAATTGACAAAAGGTCCTTCCTGATAGTGGAAGACGAGGGGCTGATCGCACTTCATACAAAGCAGATCCTTGAGAGTATGGGCCAGCATGTCCTTGGCATCGCGCTCTCTGGCGAGGAGGCCCTTGAGATGGTCGCCGAGGCCCGGCCAGACGTGGTCGTGATGGACATAATCCTTGATGGCAGGATGAACGGCTTAGAGGCTGCCGAAGAACTCCAGCGCTGCCATGGCACACCTTTTATTTTCCTCTCCGGCAATCTTGACAAGGCCCATATGGAACGTATTGAAAAATTAAAACACTTCGGTTTCATCTCAAAACCCGCTGATATTGGAGCCCTTGAACTTGCGATCAAGCTCTCTGTAAAAAATACAGGGAAGAAATGACCTGCTCAAATGCGCTTCAAGGATATTTCCAACATTTCCGGTGGTTGCCAAAAAGTCCGCTGGCCCTGACACAACCTGGGGCCGCTTTATTTATAAAATTTGAAACCTACGGGGATCTGATGTAAAGTATATTAAATGTAAAGTGTATGAATATAATATTGGCATGTGAGGGAGGGAGCCCAATGAACCTTGACAAGCACCTTGAAGACCTGAAGGGCAACATCGGCATGGTACGCATTAACGCTGCCAAGGAACTTGGAAAACTTGCGAACAATCGCGCCTGCGGGCCTCTAATAGAGGCGCTTAAAGATCCCAACCAGAGCGTAAGGAGCAACGCGGCCTTTGCCCTGGGGGAGATCGCAGATGCAAAGAGCGCCCCGGCCCTCATCAATACCCTGAATGACACGGACGAACATGTGCGAAAAAGCGCTGCCAAAGCACTTGGCATGCTCAAGGACCGGCAGGCCGTCTCCCCACTTATAAAAGCCATGGAAGACCCCTCGGCTTCCGTCAGAAAGAGCGCAGCTCGCAGCCTGGGGCAGATCGGGGACCCAAGCGCTGTATTGGCGCTTGAGAAGGCAAGCCAGGACCCGGATTTTTTCGTGGCCGCACAAGCACAGGAGGCCTTGAAATCCATTTCCTGACCTGGCCCGGCCAACCTGACCGGGCTTTTGGGGCAGCCCACAGCTCACCTTAAGGCCTTTTAAGGCCTTCTGAAGATACCGGAGCTTCCATCCATAAAAATATTTATATGTGAATAAGTATGCCTTACTTGACAGGGCACTACCAGTATGTATATATTCGTTATACTTTTCAGGCAACAATATACGTAATACTTTTGTCAAAGAGTAATAATTGAGGTACTTTCATTAATGACTCTTGCAACATTTAAAGGCGGCATCCATCCACTCTATAAAAAAGCGCTCTCAAGCGAAGCCTCCCTGTCACCACTTGCTCCCCCCAAGACCGTTGTCATCCCCTTAAGCCAGCATATCGGAGCCCCTTGCAACGCCTCCGTGGAGATAGGCGAGCTCGTGAAGATAGGCGAGCTCGTGGGTGTAGCCGAGGCCTTTGTCTCTGCCCCTGTTCATTCCTCCGTATCCGGGAAGGTCGTGGGCATCGGCGAGTTCCCAAACCCCATGGGCAGGATGGTTGCCAGCGTTGTCATTGAGAACAACGGCCAGGACGAGTGGATCGAGCTCAAAGAGGCTGACCCGTATTCCCTCTCGCCTGAGGAGATAAAGGAGCGCATTCGCTCGGCCGGCATCGTGGGCATGGGAGGCGCTGCATTTCCTACGACAGTGAAACTTTCTCCACCTAAGGAGAAACCCATTAATTGCGTCATCTTAAACGGAGCCGAGTGCGAGCCCTACCTGAACGCTGACAACCGCCTGATGCTGGAGCGGCCAGTGGATGTTATTGAGGGCCTGAGGATAATCATGCGCTCCCTGGGCGTGGAAAAAGGCCACATCGGCATCGAGAGCAATAAGCCCCAGGCTTTTGAGATACTCACAAAGGCGGCGCAGGACCGCCCTGACGTTGAGGTGCATCTGCTTGAGGTCAAATACCCCCAGGGTGCTGAGAAGATGCTCATCAAGGCCATAACCGGCCGCGAGGTCCCATCAAAAGGCGGGCTCCCCATGGACGTGGGCTGCGTTGTACAGAACATCGGCACGGCAGTCGCCATAAATGACGCTGTAAGGTTTGGCCGCCCCCTGGTGGAGCGCGTTGTCACTGTCACAGGACTGGGGATAGTGGAGCCCCAGAACCTGATCGTGCGCGTGGGCACGATGGTAAGCGAGCTTGTGGAGGCCTGTGGAGGGCTTACTCAGGACGCTGTAAAGGTCATATCTGGTGGCCCCATGATGGGGTTTGCCCTCTCAACGCTTGAAGTCCCCGTGACAAAGGGCACCTCCGGCATCCTGGTAATGACCGAGGAAGAGGCCCCCCACGTTGACAAGTTCTTGAACTGCATCCGCTGCGGCAGGTGCATTGAGGCCTGCCCCATGGGCCTCATGCCCTCGATGCTCAGCATCCTGAGCGAGGCAGGACAATATGAAGAGTGCAAGGAATACGACCTCTGGGACTGTTTCGAGTGTGGCTCGTGTACGTTTGTCTGCCCCTCAAAGCGCCCCATCGTGCAATTTGTAAAGCTCGCAAAGAGCCAGACAAAACCGAACTAGAGACTAGATACTAGAGACTAGAAGCTAGAAAAGAATAAAGGCTAAAAAGATAATGGCTGAACCGAAAAGGATTGAACACGAGCTGATAGTATCCACTAGCCCGCATGTGCGGAGTGAGGAGTCTGTCTCTCGCATAATGTGGACCGTGAGTCTGGCGCTCCTGCCGGCCTTTGTGGGCTCGGTATATTTTTTCGGCGTGGCTGCGCTCTGGGTCACCGGGCTCTGCATAGCGTCAAGCATGTTAAGCGAGCGGCTCGTACAGAGGATGACAGGCACGGAGAGTTCCCTCTCTGATGGAAGCGCTTTTCTCACCGGCCTCCTTCTGGGCCTGAACCTTCCGCCTTCAAGCCCCGCATACGTGCCCATACTCGGGGGGTTCGTTGCCGTGGCCATCACTAAGCAGCTCTTTGGCGGACTGGGGTTCAACGTATTCAACCCCGCCCTCATCGGGCGCGCCTTTGTCCTCATCACATGGCCTCGCGCCATGACCACATGGACCGCCCCGCAAATGGGCCTGGACCGCGTGGACGCCACCACCGCCGCCACCCCGCTTGGGCTTATGAAGGAAGACGGCCTGCATGTGCTTATTGAAACGTTCGGAAGCATGGAGAACGTTTACAGGAGCCTGTTCTTTGGAAACACCGGAGGGAGCCTTGGGGAGACAAGCGCCCTGCTGCTTCTGATAGGGGGCGCGTTCCTTATATATAAGCGCTACATAACATGGCACATCCCGGCCTCGTTCATTGGCACCGTTGCTGTTGTGGCATTCATATTCGGCACAGACCCCGAAACAGGAAAAATCGCGTTCTTTGCCGGCGACCCGCTCTTCCACGTACTCTCAGGCGGCCTCATCCTTGGTGCCTTCTTCATGGCTACAGACTACGTCACCGTGCCAAGCGTAAGGCGCGGCCAGATACTGTTTGGCGTTGCATGCGGCCTTATCACGATGCTCATACGCCTTAAGGGAGGGTTCCCCGAGGGCGTGATGTTCGCAATACTCCTTATGAACTCCTTCACCCCGGTCATTGACCGCAGCATGCGCACAAAGACCTTCGGGTTAAAAGACCCCGAAGCCCCAGATAAAAAGCCGGAGGCCAAGCACTAGAGCTTATGGACGTAAAAGAGATCATAAAGATTTCCTTCAACCTTGTAGCCCTCTATACTATAGGCGGCCTGCTGCTTGCCGCGGTATATTCAGTTACCGCTCCCATCATCTTCCAGAAGAACAAGGAAGAAAAAGAGCAGGCCCTGAGCCGTATGCTTCCGGTGCACCTGAAGATAGTATCCAAAGACGCACAGAGGATAAAGGACGCACTGGGCACCCTGGCAGGGGGCGCGGAGGTCTTCTCCGAAGGCGAGTTCGAGGTTGAGGTCAAGGACGGCTCGCCAGTGAGCGAGGCAGGCCTGACAGTGGTGGACGCCATAATCGACGGCACGAAGATGAAACCGATCACCAAGGCGCTAAAGAAGGCCGGGGCCACCAAATTCGAGGAGTACACGGAGAACATCCCCGTGAAGCTCGGCGACTGGGAGCCATGGCGCAAACACGCGGAATTCTATAAGGTGGACGGCGACGATGGGCAAAAGGCATACATAGTAGAGACCTATGGCAAGGGCTACTCAAGCTACATAAACATCCTCGTATCGGTTGACATGGAAGGGCGCGTAATGAAAATGCAAGTCCTGTCCCACGGCGAGACCCCGGGCCTTGGCGACGAGATACTGCTTGACTACTTTAAAGACCAGTTCGTTGGCAAGGGCCGTGACCAGATGGTGGTGATAAAGGGCGATACCACTGACAATATACAGGCAATCACAGGGGCTACGATATCGACCCGCGCCGTGACAAACGGCGTAAAGGACGCCCTTGAGCTGCTGGAGAAATACGAGTCTGGCGAGTTCGTGCCGGCCGCTGAGGAAGAAAAAGCGGAAGCAGGAGGCCACTGATGGATAACAGGACACTTCGCCAGATATTTAACGACGGCATAATCTCTGATAATACAGTGTTCAAGCTGGCCATCAGCCTCTGCCCCACCATCGCTGTAACTAACAGCCTTAAGAACGGGTTCTTCTTAGGCGGTGCCGTCCTGATGGTGCAGGTACTGGTAAACGCCACGGTATCGCTGCTGAGGAATTTCATCCATCCAAGAATACGCATCCCCATATTCATGCTCGTGATATCTGGCTGGGTCACTTTGGTGGACATGCTCATGGCCGCTTATGTCAGGGACGTGTACGCGGAAATTGGCCTGTTCATACAGATCATAGTGGCCTATGCCTCCATACTGGCCCACGCCGAGTCCTTTGCCAGCAAGAACAAGGTGGGCCCATCTGTGGTGGACGGCTTTGGCATGGGTCTGGGGTATCTCATCGCCCTTATAATAATCAGTTTCGTGCGCGAGCTCCTTGGCAGGGGCACGCTCTGGGGATTCGAACTTATCTCTTTCAAGCCCATGCTCATAATGGTAATGCCCACCGGTGGGTTCCTTGTGGTGGGGCTCCTGATGGGGTTCTTCAACTGGATGGGCGCCTGGCAGAGAAAACGCTATAGGGCCACAGAGCGCACGGCATCTCTTGCAGCACATGCTGCTGAGGAGGCATAGCAATATGGAGACATTAACCAGGCTTTTCGAACTATTCATAGCCGCGACACTGATAAACAACTTCGTCTTCACGATGTTCCTTGGCCTCTGCATCTACTTCGGCGTCACAAAGAAGATGGAGACCGCCATCGGGATGACCATAACCTTCACAGCCGTAATGACCATAAGCGCCGCCCTCTCCTGGGTGGTCTACACATATGTGATGGTCCCGCTTGAGATAACCTTCCTGAAGATAATCGTGTTCATCGGCATCGTGGCCGCATTTGTGCAGGCCTCTGACACGATAATGCGCAAGATATCCCCCGGCCTGTACTACAAGCTCGGCGTCTACCTGGCCCTCATCGCCACCAACTGCATCATCATCGCCGTCCCCCTCATCAACGTAGGGGAGAACTACACCTTTGTAGAGAGCATCGTGTACGGCTTTGGCGCTGGCATCGGATTCGGGCTTGCTATGGTCATCCTGTCCAGCATGCGCGAGAAGCTCGAATTTGCGGACGTGCCCGGACCTTTCAAGGGGACGCCCATCGCATTTATTATTACAGCGCTCATAGCCCTGGCCTTTACAGGGTTTACGGGGCTCATCACTTTATAAGTACATAGCGGACATGAAAATATATGCTTGAGACATTAAACATAATAGGGATGCTCCTGGAGATGCTTGGAAACCTTGTCCAGGCCTTTGGTGGGCAGATCGTGCCACAGGCCGGAGTGGGTGGCGGCGTCGATGTCAAGGAATCCATAGACGTGCTTGTGCTGCTTAAGGACGTGCTCGTCTTCATTGTTGCGTTCAGTGCCGTATTCGGCATAGCCCTGGCCATGGCAGCCCAGCGCTTTGCGGTGAAGATCGACCCCAGGGTTGACGAGGTAAGGGGTGTGCTTGCCGGAGCCCACTGCGGCGCTTGCGGCTATCCAGGTTGCGACCAGTACGCCGAAGCCGTGGTCAAGGACCCTGACGTGGCCCCAAACCTATGCACCCCAGGCGGCTCCAGATGCACAGAGTCTGTGGCAGCAATTACAGGCAAGGTGGCAGAGGCCAGGGACCCCATTTTCTCGCGCATCATGTGCCAGGGAGGCACATCTAAATCCCGGAAGCGCTACGTGTACGAAGGGGTCAGGGACTGCCGCGCGGCCGTCATCGCCGGAGGCGGAGACAAGTCATGCGCGTACGGCTGCCTGGGCTACGGCACGTGCGAGGCCGTCTGCCCCTTTGACGCAATACATATGAACGAAGATAACCTCCCCGTGGTTGACATTGCCAAGTGCACAGGATGCCGCAAGTGCGAGGTCGCATGCCCCAAGCAGGTCATAGAAATCCTCAATGGCGGCAAGGCCGTGCTGGTTGCCTGCCACTCAAAGGACAAGGGCGCTCAAGTCAGAAAGAACTGCGATATTGGCTGCATTGCATGCGGCAAGTGCGTGAAGGTCTGCCCCTACGACGCGCCGTCCATAGAGAACAACCTCTCGCGCATAGATATTGACAAGTGCCGGGTCTGCGGGCTCTGCGTAGAGCCCTGCCCCACAAACGCGATAGTGGACCTGCTCACTCTCAGGCGCAAGGCCATAATCACCGAGCGCTGTATCGGTTGCCACAAGTGCGCCAAGGTCTGCCCGGTGGAAGCCGCAAGCGGTGAGAAAAAAGAACGCCATACCGTGGACCGCTCAAAATGCACAGGGTGCGGCATCTGTACGGCCAACTGCCCGGTGCAGGCCATAGAGGGCACGTTTAACACCAAAGAAGTGCTGGATGCCGCTGAGAAGAAAAAGACAGAGCGCGCGGCTGCTAAAGCAGCCAAGGCAGCCGAGGCCCCGGTAGACAGCAGCGCCTAGCAGTGATCCGCTCGCAGCGCCTTAATTCTCCTTTACTTTCCATACGTTTCGTGTGCGTGAATTTCCTTTTTACCTAAATCTCTTCTCATTAGATAACCTTATAAATATATCCATTGTCTTGAACCGCTGATCTCGGTTAGTATATAGCCGCATGCCATGGGGATACAGGCACTTTGTGAGTTTGATCCCCGCTCAATGCGCCCAAGGGAGAGTTTGCATGGCTGAGGAAGAACAGGAACCTGAGCAGCAGCCAAAAAAGCCACTCGGTGTCGCCAGATTCAATCCTTTTAGGATCATCGAGCGGCTCCTTAAGAAGATACCCATTTTCAATAAGCTGGAGGAAGGCATCCCTCTGAAGGCCAAGATACTTATTGCCGTGCTTGTGCTGATCTCTATCACTGGAGCCAGTTACACAGCTTATAACCTCTATGACTTCACCCAGAATAATCCCAGGTTCTGCGTGTCCTGCCACCTGATGCAGGAGGCCTTCGAGACCTGGCAGCAGAGCGAGCATGCGAATATAAACTGCCATGAGTGCCACAAGTTGACCATCCCCGAGGCTAACATGCTCCTGTTCAAGTTCGTCGTGAACAGGCCCGAGGAGGTCCCTGACCGCCATGGCGAGGTCATAGTGCCCTGGAACAACTGCATCAAGTGCCACTGGGAACAGGACGAGCGCTACCCCAGGGCAACGAGCATCAATAAATCCAGGCTGCACGCCAAGCACTACTTCATGGAACAGGTTGAGTGCTCCAAATGCCATGGATACAAGATCCACGAGTTCCTGCCTGAGGAGCGCTTCTGCGTGATGTGCCACGAGGGCAAGAAAGTGCACGGCAGCGGGATGGAGGAGCTGGCGTGCCTGAACTGCCACACTGACAGGCAACCAGACCTAAGGCCAGACCGCGCCAAGTGCCTCTTCTGCCACGGTAGTGAGGACACGGACTGGTGCGATGCCAAGGACACTTCGTGCCTGGACCTCAAGTACTTCTCGCCAGAGCAGAAGGTCATCGATGCTGCCATTAAGATAGAGCTGGCAAAGGACTCCCCCATGCGGTTTCCTTGTGCCACATGCCACCACCCGCACGAGGCTGACAGGCCCGACTGGGGCAACTGCCTCGACTGCCACCGAAACGTGCTTGTGGTGGGAGCCCACGGCGTGCACATACAGGAGATGGGCCTTGACTGCAAACAGTGCCACAAACCTCACAAATGGACCGTGACCAAGGAGCAGGCAAAAGAGACATGTACCACGTGCCACGAATACAGAAGCCCAATGGAATATCTCAGAGGCAGGAAGAATTAACCGCCAGTGCGTTACATATCCTGAGTACATCCGAGGCGGAAGCCCCCAGTTAAAAGGGGCCTGTGGCCCCTGGGGGTCCATGACCTGAAAACGATTGAGGCGGAAGCCTCCGGTTAAAAGGGGCCTGTGGCCCCCAGTGCCAACGGGCACCCCGACATAGGTCGCGACGACCCAGACCGCATCCGCCTAAACGTGCCAGCGGACACTCCTCTTAACATGTCACGACGGCCCGTTGTGTTTCCTCCGAGGGGGCAATATGAATGATTTAAAGATGAGAAGCTGCGTTACTTCTCCTGATAACGATTGAGGCTGACGGCCTCCAGTTAAATGGGGCCTGTGGCTGGCGGTGCATGACCCCTGAAAACGGTCGGGGCTGACGGCCTCCAGTTAAAAGGGGCCCATGGCCCCCGGGGCTAAGGCTTGGTCGTTTCACTGAAGCGCAATGCGAACTCCGTGCCTTTGCCTCTCTTCACGGAAATCTCCCCATTGATCTGGCTTGCCAGTGCATGTACTATGCGCATCCCAAGCGAGCCAGGCCTGCCATCCTCCATACCTTCAGGGAGCCCTGCTCCGTCATCGCTTACCACAAGGCGCCAGTCTGTTTCCTTATGGGAGAGCGAGACACATATTCTACCTTCCCTGTTATCGGGAAAGGCGTGCTTGAGGGCGTTTGTCACCAGTTCGTTGACTATCAGGCCGCAGGGCATTGCGTACTCAACATCCATCTCAATATTGGGGATGTCCACAGAAACCGTTACGTTCTCACCAGAGCTGCTTTGTATCAGCATATTCACTAGCTCGCTAAGGAAATCAGACATGACTATGTGTGATTCCATGCTGCCCGAGTAGAGCCTGTCATGGAGCATTGTCATTACCTGTATCCTGTTCTGGCTGTCCTGCAACGCCTCCCTGGAGCCCTCGTCAATTTCAGTCATGGACTGAAGCCCAAGAAAGCTCTGGACCACCATGAGGTTGTTCTTCACCCTGTGGTGGATCTCGGCCAGGAGCATCTCCTTCTCATTAAGCTCTTTTGCAAGCGACCGGTTCTTGCCTGATATTATCCTCTCGCGCACGCTTATCTGCTTCAGGTAAAAGATCATCGCTCCATAGATGAGGATCAGGACAATGCTCGTAACGAAGCTCATGATGAGCCAGACCTTCTTTGCGGTGCCCAGACGCACATCAAGCGGCATCGAAAGCGAGACCAGCCCCCTTATCTGCCCCGGGATTTCATTAAAGCCGGCAGTACTGCCGTACCTGTCCAAAAGCTCCTGGGGCGCATCGGCAGGGTCCCCATGGCATACCAGGCAGGACTCCTCCACCGGGCTTGTGGGAATTGCGTAATAGAGGAACTCCTCCCCATCCTTTTCCATTACCTCAGTGAACTTTTTTATCTCCTTTGCATTGAACATGCGCAGGAGTGCTTTCTCAAAAGGCATTGCCAGGTTCTCAGGGTTTCTGGGATTGTTCGAGGCAAACCTGAAGCTCCGTTCTGGCAAACCTGCATCAAAGTGAATCTCGTCGTGCGCTTTATATATGCCGCTGGTAATGAAGCTTGCTGAGAGCAGTTCAGAGGCAAAGTAATCATCTGGCAAGAAGCCCTTTTCCACAAGCGCGTGAATCTCAGGCTTGAGACTGTTCTCCACATAGTTCCGTATAGCGCTTATGTGCATCAGCTGGTGCTCGGTCTCTTCCTTAGTGAACTCTATGGCGTATTTCCTTGTCATGTCCCTAAGGACAAGGACAAGTACCACCCAGGCAATAAAAAACACAGCCCCAAGGGCTAGAGCCCCCCGGCGCTGTGATGAGATGTTCACTTTGCTGTTCTCCTCTATAATATAGCTGGTTAATAACTAAGCATTACTAGTTTAGCATATTATTACCAATAGGCCACTGCCTCAACATATTGCACAACATATTGCACAACATATTGATAAGGTCATCATTCACCTCTTGCGCGGGACGGGCTTGAACAAGTGCTCTCTCATAGTGCTCTCTAATATGGTTGCTACGTGAGCACTTCTTTAAGGTCAGTAAATCTGTGCAAGACCGTACCAGCCCCGGAAAGTGTGCTTTCAGGCCTGAACCCATATGTGACCGCGATGCTCTCCATGCCTGTAGCCACAGCGGTCTGAATGTCAATGTCGCTGTCACCGACCATGACGGATTCAGCCGCAACCGCGCCAAGGGCTTCAAGCACGTACTCAGCAGCCAGCGGGCTTGGTTTTTTCTCGGGCGGGGCGTCACCGCCGGCCACCACTCTGAAATATCCAAGAAGCCCAAGCTCTTTGAGGATCGTCTCGCACATTGAGGTACGTTTGTTTGAGAGCACTGCCATAACATATCCCCTGGCTTTCAGCTCCCTGAGGGTGTCCTCTACCCCTTCATAAGGGTGTGTGCTCTCAACAAGGTGGTCTTCGTAATATTCTACGAACCTCTCGATGCCCCGCCGCACATCACCCTCCTTTGCCTCAGGGCCAAGGACCCCCGGGCCAAGGGATTTTGCTATCAGCCTCTCCAGCCCCTCCCCCACCAGAGGCTTTACATCCTCCGGCCCAAAGGGCCCCAGCCCCAATGGACTTACCGCATAGGACAGCGCACCTGCAAGGTCATCCGCCGTGTCCACAAGCGTGCCGTCAAGGTCGAATATTATATATCGCACTGGTTTTATAACCTGCATGGCAGGATTATATCACATAGGCCTGTGGTGCATACGACTTGAGTGGTATATTTCAGATAGTCAGTGATAAAAAAGATTTATTAGAAAGGCAGAGAGCCCTGAGAAGATGCTCCACCATGTTGTGCTACTTCTTTGTCAGGGTTCTCAAGGGCTTTTTTAGAGAGGCGGTCAGCCTCTTTGTTCTGCTCCCTGGGCACGTGGGTTATGCTGAAAAAGCTGAATTTTCCTGATAATTCCCGTGCCTTCTCAAAAAGAGGCTTTAGCCCTGCGTTCTTTACCTTGTACTGGCCACGCATCTGGCGCACGACCAGTTCTGAGTCCATATAGACCTCAGCCTCGCTTGCACCAAGTTCGTGGGCACGCTTGAGGGCATACACAAGAGAGGAATACTCGGCAATGTTATTTGTGGCCGTGCCGATGGGCTCGGCAATTTCGTGGATTTCCCCTTTGAAATCTACTACAGCACCAACCCCTGAGGGGCCTGGGTTGCCGCTTGAGGCTCCGTCAGCGTGGATAACTGCCCGCATCAACCCTGGTCTGTTCCGTCCACTGCCTCCACAACCTCTGGCGCGTCAGGCTCGTGGTACAGAATTCTGCGGCACTGGGGACAGTGCACAACAGAAGTGTTCTTTTTTATCTCAACATAGAGCTGGGGCATGATGTTCATGTTGCATCCGGTGCATATCTCGCTGTCGACCTTTGTTACAGCCACACCCCTGTTTGAGCTCAGCAGCTCCATGTATGTGCTGTAGTGTTCCTCGTCTATGCCGCTTACGAAACCTGCGCGCTTGCCCTTCATCTGGGCGAGGCCGGCCTTTGCTTCTTCCACCTCAGCGTCAAGCTTGCGCTTTAGTTCGTTGACCATACCCTGCTCCACAGCAACTGCATCCTCAGCCTCCTTGATCTTGAGCGCCGCCTGTTCGAGCGCTTCCATTGCAGCCAGCACCTCGTCCTCAAGCTTCGCCGTGCCCTGCCCAAGGGACTCTATCTCCTTGAGGTGTGCCTGGTATGCCTTGTTGTCCTTTATGTCCTTTGTGCGCTCTGAGAGCTTTACCACACGCTCGTTGTTGTCATCCACAGCGCTCTCACTTGCACGCTTCTTCTTGTCCAGGGCCTCGCTTCCCTTGCGGACATTGGCAAGTGTGGCCTCTGAATCCTTGAGGGGTGTTTCCATTGTACTGATCCTGGAAGGTATGTCCTTGATAGTCCTGGAATGGTTGATTATGGTTGTGTCAAGTTTTTGAAGCTCAACAAGAAGTCTGATCTGTTCGTTCACAGCACCTCCAAGGCAATGTCGTTCCCCCTTGCTCTGTCCGCCCGGCACTGCCCTGCATCCGTGTCTCTCCGGGATACAAAATGGTGGGCCCACCAGGACTCGAACCTGGGACCAACCGGTTATGAGCCGGTAGCTCTAGCCAACTGAGCTATGGGCCCGGGCAAAACCTGAGTACTAATTGTATGTTCTTGGCGCACGGCAAGTCAAGGCACTCCGGAGCGTATATCAATAAATGAGAGCAATGGCACAACACTGATTAATTGTACATTCTAAGCGGATATGGCACAATAACCGGCAGTGGCTGGAAAATGCATTTGCCAGGACATACGGTTTGGGGAACAACTCTTCCGACCTTTGCTGGGGGACAATGAAAATACGCAGAAGCCTGATATTGTACATCGTAGGACTTATTGTCCTTGTGCTTGTGCTGTCGTCCCTTACGTATTTCTACATTGCCAAACTCACCCAGCTAAGCACTCTCACCTCCCATGAGGTTTCTCGCAGCAAAGACGTCCGCTTTATTGTCCAGTCCCTTATCGACGACGAGGTCCAGCGCCTTACAACACTTGCCCTGTCTCTCAAGCAACGCGAGGACCTCATCATAGACCTTGCGGTCACAAACGCTTTTGACGAGTACATCGGAAGCCTCAAGTTCTCCATGGACAGCCTGGCAAAAGACCTTTCATTAAATATTTTCGAGGCCTCGGACCCTGAGGGGACGGTCCTGTACTCGGTCACTGACCCATCCGCGCGCGGCGGGAGCGTGGACTATGCACTGCCAACGGACCCTGAGCAGCAGAGCACAGTGCGCACAGAGCTGGCCCTGACCCCGGAGGGCTGGACCATAAGGGCTATTATTCCCGCCATGGTTGGCAATGTCAGGGGTGGCTTCCTGATGATCGGCACTGTGCTGAACGATACGTTCATCTCCCGTATCGCCTGGATAACCGAGACAGATCTCACGCTCGGCTCTATAAAGGGAATTTCTGCAAGCTCGCGGCCCGACAATAACCGTTCGCATATTAACCTTAAGAACATGGCCCGGGCATTAAAGCTGTCTCAAGTTCAGTACGCTCACAAGCCCGGCACGAATATCGCTATCGCATATGGGTCGGTAAGGGTGCTGGACCGCCAGCTCGCACTTGTCACGGAGTTCGACACAAGCGATCTGGTGGCGCTTAACAGGCAGCAAACACGCAAGCACCTGCTCGTCTTTGGCTCCTCCATCGTGATAGCCCTGTTCCTCTCCATAGCCCTTGCCCTTCGCATGGTCTATCCGCTTATAAGCCTCAGACGGCGGGCCGAGGCCACCGTGCACGAGATCGCAGGCAAGGAGAGCCAGGACAGCGAAGGAGACGAGATCCAGAGCCTTGTGCATTCCTTTGAGTTCATGGTGAGCAATATAAAGGAGCACCTGGCAGAGCGCAAACACATGGAAGAGAGCCTGCGCATGGCAAAGCAGGACTGGGAGAACACCTTCAACTCCATAACGGACATGATCACAATACACGACATGGACTTCCAGATCATATCCAGCAATGCTGCTGCGGAAAAACTCCTCAATATGGATTTCATGAAAGATACCTTGCCCAAGTGCTTCCAGGTGTACCACGGCACTGACGCCCCCCCATCCGGATGCCCAAGCTGTGAGAGCACCAAGACCAAAAAACCATGCATCCACGAGATCTACGAGCCCCACCTTGATATGTTCCTTGAAATACGCGCAATCCCGCGGCTGGACTCCAACGGGGACATAACCGGGCTCATCCATGTTGTCCGCGATATCTCCAAACGCAAGGAGATGGAGAACGAGCTTACCAGGCAGGCCCTGTACGACTCTCTGACTGACCTGCCCACCAGGGCGCTTTTTGCCGACCGGCTTAAGAACCTGTTTGGGCACAAGGAGCGAAACGAGAACCTGCTCTTTGCGGTGCTGTTCATTGACCTGGACCACTTCAAGCGCATAAACGACACGCTTGGCCACGTCTTTGGAGACAAGCTGCTGGTGGCTGTGGCCGAGCGCCTCAGAAGCTGCGTGCGACCTGGCGACACTGTGTCCCGATTTGGCGGCGACGAGTTCGTCATCATCCTGGACGAACTCAGCTCAAAGGACGAGGCCATGGCAGTCAATGAGCGCATTCACCACACGCTGGGGGCCCCTGTCGTGATCAGCGGAACCGAGATATTCATTACAGCCAGCGTGGGCATCGCATTTAACTCCGTGGACTACAAGCTCCCGGAACACATCCTGCGCGACGCGGACAACGCCATGTACCACGCAAAGGTCAGGGGACGCGCACAGCATGCGGTATTTGATGAGGACATGCGCTTCAGCACCATGAAGACCATGACGCTGGAGAACGACCTCAGACGCGCTGTGGAGCGCCGCGAGTTCACCCTCCACTACCAGCCCATAGTCAATCTGGAGACAGGTGCGGTGGCGGGGTTTGAGGCCCTCCTGAGATGGAACCATCCTACAGAGGGCATCGTCCTGCCGGAGATGTTCATATCAGCGGCAGAGGAAACAGGGCTCATCGTCCCTCTGGGAGATTGGGTGATCGAGACCGCGTGCGCACAGATAAGCCACTGGCAGCACTCATTCCCTAAAAAACCACCCCTTACCGTAAGCGTCAACATCGCCAGCAAGCAGTTCGACAACTCCCTTCCCGAGAAGGTCGCCAGAGCCCTTGACAACTCTAACCTGGACCCTCACAGTCTGACGCTTGAGATAACAGAGAGCACGCTCATGCAGAACTCCAAGCTCGCAACAGAGGTCATGGCGGCCCTCCTTGAGATGGGCGTGTACGTCTTCCTTGACGACTTCGGCACAGGGTACTCATCGCTGCGCTACATACATACCTTCCCTGTAAAGGCCCTGAAGATCGACCGCTCCTTTGTCCAAAATATCTCAGAGGACCGCGAGGCCAGAGAGATAGTGCGCGCCATAGCGAGCCTCGCAAACAACCTTGACATGGTCATGATCGTCGAGGGCGTCGAGGATGTCAAGCACCTGGAGATCTTCCGGGCCCTTGAATGCAAATACGCCCAGGGGTTCCTTTTCTCAAGGCCTCTGGCGCCTGCGGACCTGGAGACCTACATGGAAAAACACAGCTCCGCAGCTCTCTAGCCCATTAGCTTAATGCCGACAACTCACTGCCAAGGGCCTCAAGGTGCCTCTGCTCTTCGTCCGCAAGTGTTGTGAATACCTTTTTGCCTCGTCCTCCACCCCGCAGACCTTGTCCGCAGAGACAGAATCAACCGGCCTGAACATATCCTGAAGTCCCATGCATAAATCTCCATGACCAAATAGTACAGACAAGAAGATTACAGGATGAATTACTTAGTACTGCAACGGGTTCAGGAAATTTCAGGGGGAGTGTTGTTCTCAATGTCATCAAGTATCTCGCGCGCCCGCTGGATCTGGTCGGACCTGACCCTTACGATCTGCTGCACAGAGAGCGCGAAGACATTGCTTGCGTGCTCTCCAAGCACGTAGTGGTCTATGCCCTCTGACTCAAGCACAGAGCGGATGAAGGAGACGAATGCCGTGTCCATGGATTCAAGCAGGTCGGAATATTCCGCGTAATCATTCGCACTCTCACCGCCAGGCGATTCAGGAAGAAGCAAAGGCACAAGCTCCACATTGCAGTCCGCGCAGGTTAAAAAACCTTGCCGGTACTCGCTCTTGCATTCAGGACAGATCATAAGTTAGCGGATGAATAATCCATTTTTTCTTTTAATCCATTCATGTGACTACGCGGAACCTTCTTGTCGTTTTGTAATCTACCAACAACTATTCCAGGAGCTATATTTATTTTAGATGCAAAACTTAGGATTAACTCTTTAGTGGGTCTTGCATCAGATAACCTTTTATATTGTTTAGGAGGGATCAATATATCCATAGCATATCTATTTGCTTGAAGCTCTTCTAAAGTGTTACTTAACTTTACTTCATCAATGAATATTTCCTTTTTCCCATGAAGTAATATATGCGCGGCTTCATGAAACAAGCTAAACCAGAAATGGTCATTTGTCTTGTGTCTTAAACTAAGAATCATTAATGCTTTGTTTTTTGATATCCATTTTGTTGCTCCACTTAAATGAACACCTTTTAGCTCTGGGACAATTGCTAAAACAACGCCTGATTCTTTAAGCAACCTTTTTATTTCAGGAATACATATTGTGAGTGAGTTTGTAGTCATTTCTCTAATTTCTTTTAAAGCTTTAATAAATGTATTTCTGTCGTATGGTTCAGATTCAATATTTTCTGCATAAACCTCAGCCATCCTTATCCAGGAAGATAAAGCTTCAGGGGTACTTTTAAATGCAGGAGAATGTCTAAAACGTTCAGAGTAAAAGTTTATTTGATTGTCAAGAGCCTCAAAAGAACCAACTGCAAAAAAGTTTAAAAGGTCCTTTGCAGTTTGCAATTTATTGTTTATTTCAGTTACAAATCCTTTTGAAGCTAGCTCCTTTAATGGAAAACGTTTTAAATTTATTATCTTTTGAGCAATTGTATTTTCTTGCTCCTGCTTAGCCTTGTTTAGACTGAACTCGGCCTCTAAACCTAGCCATATTAACGAAGATACGCCTAATACTCTCTCAAACATAATTGCTGTTTCAGGAGTCACAGGAGCCTTGTCGTTTATAATCAGGCTTATTGTTTTTGAACTAAGATCGCAACGGCTTGCAAAGTCGCTCTTTTTTATCCCTCGTGCTTCAAGGGTTTCTTCCAGGACCTCACCCGGACTAACCGTATAGTCAGGTTCAAACTTATATATAGTCTTACTGGCCATTAGTGATAATCTCCAACCTCTATTATTTCAATCCTGGTAACTCTCGTTATATCAATCCCTCCCCTGTCGTGCTCTGGGAGAGGGTCATTTGCAGGAGCAAATATTATTCTTTCCTTACCTTCTATTGTGACAGCGAATTGTCCATCTCTGTTGCCACCTAGAGCATGTCTACTTTCAGGTGGCTGATGTGGCACATCTTTTAGTGTTGGCGCGCTCTTCATTAGTTTCATACGCCTCATCACCTTACGGCCCATTATATTTCCATACTTCTTTGTCAACTCTTTCTCACTGTTTAACAGCTTTGCTAATCGTGAGGTTCCAAAGATGATTTCCAAGTTGATTTTCTCCTTATGTTTACTCGTGCCTTGAAATTGATCATCTCTCCACCTCCATATGATTAAGTTATAACGATAAGTCATTACCTAATGAGTAATGATATAACATCTTTAATTATATTACCTATTAGGTTATGGAAAGTCAAGATGAGTTTAAATACCCCTGTCCAGTGTGCGGTACTGGATGGCCTCGCTTACGTGGTGGGTCTTGATGGCGTCTTCGCCTTCGAGGTCGGCGATTGTGCGGGAAAGTTTTAGAATCCGAGTATATGCGCGGGCCGAGAGGCCCAGCTTTCCAACTGCGGCCTCCATGAGCTTTTCGGCATCGTCCTCGGGGCGGCAGTATTTCTTGATGTGCTTCGAGCGCATCTCGCTGTTTGAGAAAACCCCCTCAGCCCCAAGCCTTTCTTTCTGGATATCGCGAGCCTTCATCACCCGCCCCAGCACCTCGGCTGAACTTTCCCCCGCGCGGTCATCAGAGAGTTTCTTATACGGCACTGCCGGCACCTCTATATGAATGTCGATCCTGTCCATGAGCGGCCCTGAAATACGCGATCGGTATCGGTGTATCTGCCCACCGGTGCACGTGCACTCGTGCTTGGGATCGCCGTGATACCCGCACGGGCATGGGTTCATCGCGGCCACAAGCATGAACTTTGCCGGAAAGGTCACGGACGCAATAGCGCGCGATACCGTCACCTCCCCGTCCTCAAGGGGCTGTCTCAGGACTTCCAGCACGCTGCGTTTGAATTCGGGCAGCTCATCAAGAAAGAGCACGCCGTTATTTGCGAGGCTCACCTCCCCTGGCCTCGGCACCTGCCCGCCTCCAATGAGCGCCACGTCCGATATGGTATGATGCGGGGTGCGGAAAGGCCGCTTGTCTATAAGGGACTCCTTGCCCCTTAAGAATCCGGCCACTGAATGCACGCGCGTAGTCTCCACGGCCTCTTCAAAACCTATTGGCGGCAAGATGGTATGCAGGCGTTTTGAGAGCATGGTCTTTCCAGCGCCGGGCGGGCCCATCAGGAGCACGTTGTGCCCGCCTGCGGCAGCCACCTCCAGCGCTCGCTTGGCGTGCTCCTGGCCCTTCACGTCCGAGAGGTCGTCTTCATGATGGCGCGTGCGCTCCATGAGCGTTTCCACCTCCACTATTACCTGCTCCGCCTTCTCGTCCCCGCGCAAAAGGGCCAGCACCTGCGGAAGGCTCCGTGCCGCATAGACCTCCACACCCTCAACCACCGCAGCCTCGCGCGCGTTTGCCTCCGGCACTATGAACTTCTTATTAAGCTCACGCGCAAGTATGGCCATAGAGAGTGCTCCGCGCACAGACTTTACTCTGCCATCAAGGGAGAGCTCGCCTGAGAACAGATACCCCTCAAGCGCTTCCATGGGGACAGCGCCCTCTGCTGCGGCAAGCCCAAGTGCGATTGGAAGGTCAAAGCATGAGCCCTCTTTTTTCAGGTCAGCCGGGGCCAGGTTCACCGTGATGGGTTTAAGCGGAAATTTAAAGCCAACATTCTTGAGCGCGGCCTTTACGCGGTCGCGGGATTCCTTCACAGCCGCGTCAGGCAGGCCAACCACCGTGAAGTGCGGAAGCCCGCGACCGGCAATGTCCACCTCCACCTCCACAGGCAGGGCGTCGATGCCCAGCATGGCAGCGCTTAAGAGCTTAGCAAGCATAGGGGATTATAACAAATTAAAGTTACTTGAAAGACTCAGATAGATTTATTTTTCTAATAAGATAATCTAGTATTGGATAATCGATAAATCTAATGGTCATCCGACGGAGAGTAGCCTTTATTATCCAATCTTCTTCTGTTTCACTCTGCTTAAAACTATTATACGCATCTAAAACCTGTTTTCTTGTACTAAATGCATTCTTTAAGAATGTATCTAGCTGTACCTTATACCTAGATGTATCATTATCAGTATCCTTGATATTAAGGTAATCCATAATCTCATTTACTGGCTTTTTCTGGTTCACAAAAGAAATATATAGTTTCCTGTTTTTATCTTTGATTACTATTAAAGCAATAAGAAACTCTGGCAAAAGATCAATCCCATTTCCTGAGATCCTATATATAATGTTTAATTGCGTAAATACCTGTTCAATATCACGCAATGAAAGACTAATTTGTTTAGAAAGAATTGTAAGAACCATAATTATTGCGTCATCTATTTCTTCTTTATATTCAATGTGTTGCCTTTCTGAGAAAATCTGCCTTAATCCAAATTTCTCAATTAGCATTCTAATATATTCTTTTAGCGTCCCATTTGGCAATTCATATGATAGGTCAATAAACCTTCTCAAATAGCCGTCTGCTTCCATATCAGAACCGTATAATGTTTTAACAGAATAAGAGAGTTGTTCCATATCTATACCAAGAACGAAGACAATACCTTTAACATTAAATAAGTGCTTTAGCCTCTCAAGAAGCGCAATTGCAAATGTAGGCCTGCATCTATCAAGCTCATCAATAAAGAATATTATAGGCTTGCCAGTATCTGCTTGAACAATCTTAATTAGCTTTTCAATTTCCTCTCTAAATTTAACAATTGTCTTTTTTTCTTTTTCATAGTTATCAATTTTATCTTTTGCAAATCCGCTCAATAAATTTGCTACCGCATCTTCTTTATATTTATCTATATCCAAAGCTCCATAAGTCGCCACCTTAACAGCAATTGGAATTGCTTGTTTAATTAGCTCTCCGCCGACTTTTTTGTTTTATCAAAGAGTCTCTTTGCCTTAGTCTTTTTTGCACCAGAAAGACCATCAATTAATTTTCCCATTTCACCAATAAATGAGATTAGGGGGTCTTCAACAAAATCATTTTCCCAGGCATTGTAATAAAGAGTGGTAAACTCTTCTTTTTTGAGATGCTTTGACCACATGTCTATGAATGTAGTTTTCCCTTTACCCCACCCTGCATCAAGAGCCAAAACAAAAGGTTCATTAACAGTCGAAATTAGTTTTGTTAAAAAGACTCCTGTTTCCCTTCTACCAAGCTTGTCATTTATAAATGGGTCGTGCTCTGGAATTCCTATAGGAGAGTTTTTTGTTAGCATGTGGAATTATAGCAAATGTGTAAAAAACATATTCGATGCAATTATGATAGGTTGCCAAATTAGGTGCTATCTACTTATGACTAGGACTCACTGCCCAGCATGGCAAAACAACAACACATGGCTAACGACCACCCGACGTCCGGGGCCACCTGGAAGTCCAGGGTGGAATCAAAGAAGACCCTGGCCTCTGGGGGGAAACCCTCATCAGGGTCCTCAACCCTAAGCATCATGGTCACCGGAACCCTTGGCAAAGGATAGAGACAGATGGCCGCATCCCCTATGCCCTCCACAGGCTCTGCGCCGAAGCTCTTACCTTTATGCAGAAATCCTTTGATGTCTGATCTGAAAACCTCTGCCAGATCCCCAAGCGGCAGCTTGTGCGTACCGTGTACGTATATGTGCCCGCCCTTTACGTCACTGGGTTTTGTGAGCCTGCCAGAGGCCGGGATATCTTTTGCGCTTGCAAGATACATGAGCAGCGCAAGCCTCAAATATTCCTTGAACTTGCCAGAGAATATCCCGCCCCCGTCATCCGCGCATGCAAGGGTTCTGTTCTTCGTATCAGCGTGGAACTCGTACCCAAAACATTTGACCTTGTAAGTGGATGTCTGTGGGTCGAACTCTACAAGCGCGTTCTTACAGACAACATCAGGCTCAAGCGCACAGAGCGCGTCCCAGGCCATGTTGAGTCCGTGGTTTACCTTTATCTCTGGATGCTCTTCCAAAGATTACCATTCATGTTCCAATGAATTATCATTCTTTCTAAACATTGGAACATGACTTATTATTGAGTGATTTAATATTGGAGATTCTTGAGAATTAAACATACAAAACCCTGGCAATCTTATTTGAATCCAACTATCAAATATATCACCTGGCTTTTCGTCACATTTATAAAGCACGTCAATTATTTTCGTTTTATTGGCAGTATATAAATCAGGCATTGATATCTCAGATAAGTAAAAATGGTCAGGTAGATGTGACGTCATTTTTACAATTTCTTCTTTCGAAAAACTCTTATCGTAAAAGTCTTTTCCTGTTGTTAAGTGATTAATATAGTCCACATTGTTTACAAGTAATGTCCGTATCACCATTGGACGATTTTCTTTAAGCATTCTCTCTAACCAAATATTATCAATGATGACTTTATTCTTTTCAAGTTTTTGGAATAGTTGCCTTATTATCGAAGCACTTGCCCATTCGGCTTCCCTGGCTGGCATTGGCAATTTTTTGGGAACAATAGCGATGGCTGTATAAGCTCTAAAACTTGGATCGTATTTTGGAATTGTTATTTTTCTTAATGAGTCAACGGGTAAACACAGGTACATACCAAAATTGTCATCATGTATAACAAAATGATCAACCCACGCTGATGCAGATCTATAATTTAAGGGCGCTTTTTTGTTATATGCTAATTCGGCTTCAGCATCCCATATGTCAGAATTTAATGTATGCCCAATAACTGGAACTACATGCATCTCGTCTCTATTAGTTGAAAAAACTAGAAGCGACGGATTTCCACCTTCCATGTACCTGTAAATATATTCGGCATAATCTGTTTCTGGATATTTAAAAAAATCATGCCAAACAGCATCTAGCCCCGCATGCTCTAAAACTTTTAATACTTGTTCTTGATTTAATCCTTTATCGCCACCAACTTTAACGGTATCGTGATCAATTCCTAGAACTTCATTTATTGTTTCTGTTGAATATATTTCTTTTGTTGATTCTAGGCTATTGATTATCATACATAGAGCTACATGTGCACAAACGGCTGTTACATCGTTTTGTTGACAAAAATACGTTCCAATTATCTTAAATTCATGTGTTGTGCTACTATCTATGGATACGACACAGTTAAACTCTTTTTGAACATGAATATAATTATTTAATAGCCGTTTATTGTCTTTTTTAGGAAGGCATACAATAGCCTTTTGTAGATATGATTGCCAATCGTCCTTTTCTGGATTTTTAAAATTAATTAAAATTGCTGTTGATAAAAATTCTTCATCTTTAAGCCCTACAATATCAGTTGCATTCGAAAAAAGATTTGTAGAAAATGTAAATCTATATGCTTCTATATTTAATTTCTCTTTAAAGCGCTTATCTAGTGCTTCCGTATCTTTAACAATTTCATTATACGATGAATCTAGCTTTTCAATAAATACTGACTGTGAATCCATCTTTCTCATTAATGAGCATAGTCTATGTATTGCACGATCGTTACTGGTAGTACTGCTACCTTTCCAATATTCTGAAATCATTTCAAAAAATGATTTACCTTTTACTGTCGATCGAACATATGGATAAGTCTCGTTGTTCATCATTCACCTCACATAAATATAGCCTACTAGTTTCCTAGTAGGCTATATTATACAAAAATGGATGTAATTATATGATTTGTTTAAGCGGCCCGCCTAATACAAAACCATCTCTCAGCGACTGGCTCTCAGCAAACCTAGCCCGCACAAACTCAGATTCTTCTTGTTCACTCAGTTTGAACCAATCTGATGATGACGCAACTTCTCGTAAGCCAGCGGCCAAAGACTTGTCTGCCAAACACGACTTCTTCTCTCCGCGTTCACTCATCTTATTAGAAACCTCCTTCTGATTAGAAGTTAGTAGATATCCATATTCTCTTTATATATACTACCAGAACAAACGATACTTATACACAATTATTATGAAAATATCAAATAAGGATTAATTATAGCTGCTATAAGCGGCCTACTCGTATCTTAAAGGTTCTACAGGGTTGAGCTTCGAGGCCTGCCATGCGGGGTAGATGGTGGCAAGAAAACTTATTATCACTGCCGAGACGCTTACGGCAATGAAGTCCGTGAGCTTCATCTTCGCGGTGAGGTGGCTCAGGTAGTATACGTCTGCGGGCAGCTTTATTATCTCGAACTCGTTTAAGAGAATCCCGATGAAATATCCCCCGGATATACCGATGATCGTGCCCACCAGCCCGATCAAAAATCCCTGGAGCATGAATATGCCCATCACAGAGCCATTGGTCGCGCCCATGGCCTTCAGGATCGCTATCTCGCGTTCTTTCTCTATCACGTTCATTATCTGTGAGGAGACGATATTGAAGGCCGCCACAATAACGATAAGCGTTAGTATTACGAACATGGCGTACTTTTCAAGCTTGAGCGCGGCAAAGAGGTTGCGGTTCATCTGCATCCAGTCCTTAGCATAATAGGGATGCCCCAGCCTGTCCTTGATCTGCTTGCCAATTGCGCCCGCCGCGTAGATGTCCTTGACCTTGACCTCCACGCCCGTGACCGATGAGCCCATCTCAAGAAAGTCCTGGGCCGGTGCCAGGGAGGTCAGCGCAAGGTTGGAGTCATACTCGAACATGCCCACTTCGAATATGCCCACCACCTCGAACCTCTTGACCTTGGGCAGGTTGCCCATGGGCCCCATGCCCCCGAAGGGGGAGATTATCTTTACAAGGTCGCCCACATACACGCCAAGCCTGCTGGCAAGCTCGCCCCCAAGCACAATGCCCGGCCTCTCCGTGCCGTCTGCATTCTGGGGGTTTAATAACTCAAGCATGCTTCCGGCCTTCATGTAGCGCTCTATCTCGGTGGTGTCCATCTCCAACTCCGGGTCCACGCCGCGCAGGAACACTCCCTGGGCTCGCCCCCCCGCAGAGGCCATCACCTGCCCCAGCACAAAGGGAGAGGCGGCCACTACACCATCCACCTGGGAGGCTTCCATCATCACACGCTCGTAGTCAGCCATCTCTGCCTGGAAGTTAAGGACCACAAGGTGCGTGTTCACGCCAAGTATCTTATTTTGGAGGTCTTCGTGGAAACCGCTCATGACACTGAGCACAACTAGCAGGGCCATAACGCCTACGGCCACGCCGCTGATGGAGATGGCCGTGCTCACGGACACGCTCCTGTGGCGCTTTCTGCTCTTTAAGTAGCGTAGCGCGATAAATACCTGAAAGGGAAGTGCCATGAGGTGATTATAACATTTGCGCCTGCGCTCAGGCTTCTATGAAGGCTTTCGTTAAAATGCATCTGTCCTCTAAAATGTCTCCGGCGAGCACACTCTCTCAGGGCTCGTCCCTCATATGGATGATCCTTGCCCCGCGCTCACCCGTGAAATAGATGTAGCTCCAGTGGATAAATACAAAGATCCTGTTTCTGAAACTTATGAGATAGAGTATGTGCACAAAAGACCAGGCGATCCAGGCGAGGTAGCCGCTGAGTTCCAGCCTGCCGATGCGGGCTATGGCGAGCTTCTTGCCGATGGTGGCAAGCATGCCCTTGTCAGAATATTTAAACGCCTTCCTGCCTCTGCCTGTTCCGTGGTCTTTGATGATGCGGCACACGTGCGCTGCTTCTTGCAGGGCAACAGGCGCTGTGCCCGGAAGAGTTCCTTCTCCACCTGATACGCTTGCTGCGTCTCCCACAACAAAGACCCTCTCGTCTTCCTCTATGGAGAGGTCCGGCCTCACAAGCACCCTGCCCATGGGGTCAAGGCTGCTCTGAAGGCCTTTTAGGATCTCAGGCGCCCTCATGCCAGCGGCCCATATAATGTTCCTGGACTCTATGCGTCCTTTATCATGCACCACGCCGTTATCGTCTATGTCCGTTACCTTCACCCCTGTCATAACGGTCACTCCTAATTTCTCTAAACCCTCTGCCGCCTTTTTTGAGAGTCTCTCTGAGAACTCCGCCGCCACCCTGTCTCTGGAGTCCATCAGAAATATCCTCGTGTCTGAGGAGTTTATTCTTCTGAAGTTCCTGATAAGCGTCTTGTTGGCTATCTCCGCTATTGCTCCAGACACCTCAACGCCTGTGGCCCCGGCACCGATCACTACATATGTAAGAAGCCTCTCTATCTCCTGCCGGTCGTCGGTGAGCTCTGCCTGCTCGTAGCTCTGAAGCAGCTGGTTTCTGATCCTCAGGGCATCGTCAAGGGTCTTTAGCGGAAGCACCTTGTCCTTCCAGGTGACGTTTGCGGGGAAGCCCACCTGGACCCCTACTGCAACTATAAGAAAATCATACGTATAGGCGCTGCCGTCATGGAGCATGACGCGCCTGTTTATTCTGTCAATGCTCTGCACGTCGGCCATGACCACACTTATGTTCCTGTATTTCTTCATGGTCTCTCTGATGGGATAGGCTATGTCTGTTGCCGCAAGCCCGGCAGTGGCGACCTGATACAGAAGCGGCTGGAAAAGATGGTGGTTCGTCCTGTCTATAAGGACGATGTCCTTCCCGGTTGAGTGCAGGCACTTTGCAGCATTCAGGCCCGCAAACCCACCGCCAATAATAAGCACCTCTGCGTGTGAACTTTTCATAGTATTAACCTGTAATATAATTCTAGCACCAAATACATATGTTAATATATAATAAAGCGGTTATATGAAGACAGGAGATTCCTGAGATGAAAAAACTCAGACTGTACATACTGGCCATTATCACATTGCTGGCCCTGGCGCTTGCAGTGCCCGGTGCTATCTGGGCTGAGACAGTCCCAGATGGCCCAGATGTCTCACCAGATGTCTCACCAGATGTCTCACCAGATGTCTCAAATGTTACAAAGAACGCAAATGGCCCAGAGGGGGCAGAGCGCATGGGCGATGAGTACAGGAACGTCTATCCTGTAAAGGAGAAGAAATTAGCTGACCTCCTTAAATGGAGGAGGCAGCGCAGGAAGCTGGACCTGCCGCCGGTGGAGTCATACAGTTTTGAGGCTGCCAGCAACGACCCGGCGTTTTTGAGGGCCAACAGGGATGTAGGCACCTTTACCTGGATAGGGCACGCCACAGCGCTGGTGCAGATCAACGGCGTAAATATTCTTACTGACCCGCATTTCTCTGTGCGCTCCTCGCCCGTGCAATGGAACGGCCCAAAGAGGTCCATGCCTCCGGGGCTCTCGATGGACGAGCTTCCTGAGATAGACATAGTTATCCTCTCACACGACCACTATGACTCACTTGATTCAGGAAGCATAAGCGCGCTTGCTAAACGCAAAGGCGGAGACCGGACCCTGTTTGCCGTACCCCTTGGCCTTGGCCGATGGTTTAAGGATCGCGGGGCGGTAAATATTGTGGAGTTCGACTGGTGGCAGAGTTATCAGTATGAAGGGCTATACGGAGAGGCCGAGGTTATAGCCGTGCCTGCCCAGCACTGGAGCAAGCGGTATCCGTTATTTAAGAACCGCACGCTCTGGGCAGGATGGGTGATCAAGGTAGGGGACTTCACTTTCTACTTTACAGGGGACTCTGGATACTCGCCCCTGTTTAAAAATATAGGCGAGCGCTATGGGCCCATGGACCTCTCGGCCATCCCCATTGGCGCTTATGAGCCAAGGTGGTTCATGAGTGAGAGCCACATGAACCCGGAAGAGGCTATCAAGGTCCATAAGGATGTCAGAAGCAGGCAGAGCATCGCTGTGCACTGGGGCACTTTCATACTCACGGACGAGCCCCTTGACGAGCCGCCCGTGAGGTTGCGTGAGGCTCTAAAGATTGAAGGAATTTCTGAATCTGATTTTATGGTGCTTAAACATGGCGAGACCGTGTTGATCAAAAACACGAAGCCCGGAACTCAGATAACCCGGTAGGGCAGAGCCATCACGCCCACGGGCTCGCCTCTAAAAACCCTCATCCTCTTTGAGCCTTAGAATGCCAAGCAGGTAATTCCTCACCATGGTGGGCCTGGCCAGATACATGTCCCTGCCAGACCAGTACATAAGCGCAAAGCGCAGCATCAGAAAATCTAGCAGGCCATAAAACACACCCGCTGACATGGGCGGGTTGGTGGTGCTCATGCCCCATATCGGCACATTGGGCCTCCAGGTCCAGTTCCCCAGGCCTGTGCCGTATATCTCAAGCACCAGGGCGAGTATGAACATTGTTGCGTAGAGCCTTCGTTCGGGCTCAGACACCAGACAGGCCACGAACATTATGAACAGCAGTATTCCAAACCTGTCAAAGCCCATCCAGTAACTCATCAGTGCATAGGGGGCCACCAGGGCGGGTACAAGCCAGACTATGGCCCGGGGCATCCTGGGGGCCAGATAGCACCCAAGCAGGAACATCAACACATGGCTTGGAGGCACGTAGGCTGGTATATTAAAGAGCCTGTAGTCGTAGAGCTTCCATATGAGGGAGCAGAACACCTCGCCCAACATTGCCACCACCAGGCAGGACATCAGAAGGTTCTGCGATCTGCGCGGCACCCTCTTGTAAAGGACAGCCAGCAGGGCCCAGGTCATCAGGCTCGCTATTACCTGCCCCCAGATCTCCACCGCGCTGTCCAGCCATAGCACGAAGGCCAGGACAAGGAAGATCGTCAAGGCGGTCCTGGCATCAGGCACGGCCTCGGCTTCAAGGAAGCTGCGCCTGCGCTCTCCACTGTCAAACAAGGCAATCTTCAACCGTGCTCCCCTTCCCCTGAACAGTGCCACGGGCAGTGCCACGGGCACTTTCTAACGGTGCCACGGGCACTTTCTAACGGTGCCACGGGCACTTTCTAACGGTGCCACGGGCGCTTTTTAACTAGTGCCACGGGCGCTTTTTAACTAGTGCCACAGACACTTTCTAACTGGTGCCACGGATACTTTTTAACTCCGCAAGCTTATCGTTTCTTCATCTTAAATGGCACTCGCATTGCTGGCGAGGAATATCTCAGAGTTATATCGAATCTGAAATTCCGGGTTTCTTAAATAATCCTCAAGATCCATAATGCCTGGTTTTATTGAACCAATGAGTAATGCTTGTACTTAAGTATAACTCGCACTGGATTCTGCTGCTTATGTACAGGCACCTCTAAAGTAACAGTGCATGGTTTCACTTGCTCGGCGAGACGATTTTGAGAGGGCCGGGCGAACATGAAGGAAAGGTTGTCCAAAAAGAATGACCTGCATATTGCATGAAAGGAATTATAATATTAGAAAGAATTAGAGTGGTGCTTTTAAATGTTTAAGAAGCTTGTTTCGTATCTCAATTATATCTTTTGCAAAAATATAATTAAATTTAGCCTGATAATTATCCGATTCCGGGCTTAATAAATTCTTTGCTTCGTTTGATAATTTTGAGTCAGATATTAAAATAACATTTGAATTCGTTGTTTCTGAAATGCCTGCATACTTCTCGATCACGTCTGATTGTATTCTTCCGCTCTTTAATGATAGAGCTTCAATAAGATAACTATTACCATCGTACGCAATATGAAAATCCAGCCTCATGCGGCTACCAAGAATATTTGGCTGAACTGTGTAGAAGAAATTCTCATATTCCCTCGATAGATCATCAAGGACATCCTTTACCATGCTTTCATATGTTTTATCAGGGCGCATCTGGGGGAACAGAAGCACGTCTCTTATGCTCTGACTATTGGTGAGCAACATCACAAGCCTGTCTATGCCTATGCCCTCGCCAGCTGCGGGGGGCATGCCGTACTCCAGCGCGCGTATAAAGTCCGTGTCCATATCGTGCATCTCGTCGTCTCCGGCCTCCTTGGCCCTGACCTGTTCCTCAAAACGCTCGCGCTGATCAATGGGGTCTGTGAGTTCGCTAAAGGCGTTTGCTATCTCGCGCCCTGCGATAAAGAGCTCGAACCTCTCAACAAGCTCAGGTGCGTCGGGCTTGCGCCTGGCAAGGGGAGAGAGCTCCACAGGGTAGTCTGTTATGAACGTGGGCTGGATGAGCTTTGGCTCAACCAATTCAGAGAATATCTCGTCAAGGAGCTTGCCGTAGCTCATGCCCTCCGAGACCTCAATGCCCTTGTCCTTGGCCCAGGCATATGCCTCGCCCTTGCCTCTTGTCACTTCCTCTGGCACGCCCGCGTCCGCCAGTGTCTTCTTAAAAGGTATCCTCGGCCAGGGCGGGGTGAGGTCAATCTCCAGGTCCCCGTATGTGAGTTTTTTCGTGCCGAAGGCTTGCTCTGCGATGGTGGGGATAAGCTCCTCGGTAAAGTCCATGAGGAAGTTGTAGTCCTTGTAGGCGATGTAGAACTCAAGCATAGTGAACTCCGGATTGTGTTTTGTGGAGACGCCTTCATTTCGGAAATTCCTATTCAACTCATAGACTCTCTCGAACCCACCAACAAGCAGCCGCTTGAGATAGAGCTCCGGCGCTATCCTTAAGAAGAGGTCCGTGTCCAGCGCGTTGTGGTGGGTCTTGAAGGGCTTAGCAGCCGCGCCCCCCGGAATCTGCTGCATCATCGGGGTCTCCACCTCAACAAACCCGCGGCCCTCAAGAAAATCGCGCATTGCTTTAATGATGGCGCTCCGCTTGATGAAGGTCTCCTTGACCTCGGGGTTTACGATCAGGTCAACGTAGCGGCGGCGGTAGCGAAGCTCAACGTCCTTCAGGCCATGCCACTTCTCCGGCAGCGGACGGAGGGATTTAGTGAGCAGCTTGAACTCGCGCACCTCCACCGTAAGCTCGTCGGTCCTTGTGAGAAAGAGCACACCCTTTATGCCGATGATGTCGCCCTCGTCAAGCTTCTTGGCCACCGGAAAGCTCTCTCCAAGGATGTCCTTTTTCAGGTAGACCTGGATGCGGCCGGAGGCGTCCTGCAGATGCACAAATGCCGCCTTGCCGAACTTTCGGGGGGTTATAACACGGCCTGCCACAGAGACCTCTATCTCCTTTGACTCAAGCTCTTCTTTGGTGAGCCCGCCATATGAAGCAAGGATGTCTGCTGCAAGGTTTTCCTTCCCAAAGGCCCCTGCATAGGGTTCCACGCCCTGGGTTTTTAGGTCCTCGAGTTTTTGAAGCCTGCTTTTTATGTGCTGGGTGATCTCGTCCATTTCAGGTAAATGATTATAAGTCGCGCAACATTATATGTCAAATGAACAATGAATGATAAAACAATTACCAAGTTGACAATATTTAAACAAAAGGGATACTATTTAAAGTTATGCGAAGAATACTTCTAGCGCTTAAAGACAGGGAGACAACTGTGCAGCTGTCGGGATCGCTGGACTGCCCTGAATTTAAGATCTTCACCTCGGCCTCGGTGAGTGAAGCCCTGGATATCTTCAAGGCTGAGGAGCCTGACCTCGTGCTTGCTGAACTGGACTTTCCGCCCTCCGGTGGGGACGCCCTCTGTATTGACATCAAGAAGAATTTCCCCGGCAACAATACATTCGTGATCCTTGCGTGCGGCACAAGCGCGGCTGAACTCAAAAAGTGCGGCATGAGCGGTGCGGACTCCTATGTAAAAACTCCCATAGAGCCGGATGCCATCAAGAGAAGGATTAACGCCATTTTGCAGAAAGAGAAATGGCGCGCGCATCGCGTGCTTGTAAAGGTCCGTGTTGAGTCCAGCTTCAGGAGCGAGGAGTTCTTCTGCACATCCAGGAACCTTAGCTCCACCGGCATATTCTTGGAGACTGACAAACCTCTTGCTCGCGGCGATGTTGTCAACTGTTCCTTCTTCCTGCCTGATGCCGAACGCATAAGGACTAACTGCCGTATCGTGCGAGTGGACAAAGGCATGCACAACAAACATGCCTATGGCGCCGAGTTCATTGAGATTGACCAGTCGGAGAAAAAGATCATAGATGATTTCATCCAGAGTCAGCGTGAGATCGGCAACATGATATAGCGATTACAAAAAGAAAGTCACCAAGACTTTGTATAAGCCGGAAGCCTTCTTAGGGTCTTCCGGTTTTTTAATGAACCTCCCTGCGGCTGAGGCCGCAGGGTATCCAGAGAAGGAAAGAAACTTTAACACTCCGCGACAAGGGATCAAGGACCCCGAGACCACGGGCAATGAACTCGGCAACGAGTCGTACCGACTGGTGCATTAAACAGGCCTGGCACGCATGAGACTATCTGCCCTTCTCAGGACAGCATAATATGCAGCAAGTAATCCCCAAAGGAATTGTTCCACGTGGAACAATTGATTTATTGGTGATATATCGGCTTTATTCTCTGATTATTGGCAATAGCAGGGGAAATCCCAGTGAGGGCCTTTTGTGACACCAAAGCACCCATCCGGCCTGAATGTTCCACGTGGAACATATGCGCCAGTAACAACTCAGGACATCTGGTCAGGGCGTCTGGATGTTAAATAACTTGATCTTTCGGTGGAGATTGCTCCGCTCTATCCCCATGACCTCAGCAGTACGGGATACATTCCATCCGTTCTCTGATAGTTTGCGGGCTATGAAATCACGCTCAAAGGCCTCTCTTGCCTCACGCAACAGGTTCATACTGAAGTAGCCTCCCCCAGAAGTGTCCTGGCGTGTGCTGATGCCCTCTGGGCCGATCTCATCCCCTGGAGTCATTATCACAAGACGCTCAATAAGGTTCTTCAGTTCACGGATGTTGCCAGGCCAGCTGTGCTTAAGGAGGCTTGAGAGGGCAGCTTCTGTCAGGCGCTTAACAGGCTGCTTGTACTCAGCAGCAAGCAGCTCAAGAAAATGCTCCACAAGCAGGGGGATGTCCTCCATGCGCTCACGGAGAGGAGGTAGTTCAACAGGTATAACATTCAGGCGGAAGAACAGGTCATCCCTGAACTTGCCCTCCTTTATAAGCTCCTCCATATTCTTGTTCGTGGCGGCAACCACTCTTGTGTCCACCCCAATGCTTTTACTTCCGCCAACTCGCTGGATCTCCTGGCTCTCAAGCACTCTGAGAAGCTTTGCCTGGGTCTGGAAGGACATGTCAGCGATCTCATCAAGGAAAAGCGTTCCATTGTGCGCAAGCTCGAACTTTCCCTTTTTCATCTC
>SDBV01000232.1_pt1 | contig 76201 bp, 105 predicted proteins | sample 2277081 | NCBI WGS metagenome assembly SDBV01 (sample SAMN10402039, study PRJNA504765) | marine sediment metagenome | isolation source: marine sediment core GS10_PC15, 223 cmbsf | place: Arctic Ocean: Southern Knipovich Ridge | collected 2010
GGTAAAGATTTAAATTAGTGGTTGTGGTCTGGGAACCTGATATGAGATTAATTTGTTCTAGTATGTGTGTAAGGACGCATAGAAACGTATATTCTATACCGTTTACACAAAACAATAGTATGTTATTGTAGCATCCAAGCTACCAACCACTTTTAATTTTCGATCATAGGAAAGGTGGGTTTTTATTTTATGCATTTTATCCTTACCGCCTACCTATGATCATTTAATATAGGAGAAATAGATAATTATTATAGAGAAAATTATGAACCTTATTAGGAGAAATAGATGAGTGACAAAGATTTTATACAAATAGATGACCCATTAGGTGAATTACAGTATATAAATATAGATTATAAGATAGGTGAACATCTTCATATGCAGGAAGATGTTCCTGTTTTATTCATGGAAATATCATTAAAAGATGATTATCCTGCTTTTCAAAAAGCAATTTTTAAATTTAGAGCCAAAGAATGGGGTAGAGTATTACTATCTGTAGATCAATCTACATGGTATGAAACACTATTATTAAACTATGCTGATGACTTATCCTATGGAGCAGTGTCAGTATTTGCTAAGTTAGAATTGTTAACAAAAGAACCTTTTCAACAACCATTACCTGAGTTAGACATACAGGTAATTAAATAATGGACTGGTATGGAGGGATAGACCCCGGAAAGGGTGGGGGTATTTGTATCTTAGACAAAGAAGGGAAAATTAAATTTCTATCAAAATTCCTTGATACAGAAGTTGAAATGGCTTCTTGGCTTAATGATATTTTAGAATCAAATGATTTTTCCTTAACCTATAGCCTTTTTATTAACATTGAGAAAGTATGGGCATTTCCAGGACAGGGGGTAAGTTCTTGCTTCAATTTTGGAAAAAACTTTGGTACTTGGTTAGGGATATTGGCTGCTTTAAAAATATCTCATAAGGAAGTACCACCTCAACGATGGATGAAACATCACGGAGCTATGCCAAAAGATAAAAAAGATAGAAAAAATCATATAAAAAGACTTGCTATGCAGCGGTACCCTAACGAGAAAATTACATTAGCTACAGCAGATGCTGTTCTAATTGCATTATATAATTACGAAACATATAACAAACAAACGGAGAGTGAATAAGTTATGGCAAATGAAACAATAAAACTTATATTTGATGACAAAGAAGAACCTAAAAAAGAAGAAAAAATAGTCATTAAAAAAACAGAGACTAAGAAAAAAGAAACTAAAAAAGAATCTTTTGATATCATCATAGAAAATGTAGATGATGATGAAATTGGTAAGAAAAAAGCAACTAAACCAATTGAAGAAGAATTCAAATTAGCAATTAAAGATATTGAAAATTTAATAAATGAAAAATTCTATGATGGTATGGGACTAAGGTGTGTTATGTTTGGTGGTGGACTTATGGTCTATCAAAGAACACCAACAACTAAATGGGCTGTTTTTAGAACATACATGCCTCATATTTATAGAGCTACGTTAAAAAGAATACTATATGATCATGGGATTATAGATAAATATCCTACTTACTTTAAAAATGTGTAAAATATAATGAAAAACTATGGGAAAGTTATGACATTAAATAGAAAGGATTTTATAACCAGTGAAACAAAAACAACAAAAAAATTAGATAAAATTAAACAAGACACTATGCTTAAAGCAATAGAAGCTATGAAAATAAAACAGGATAAAAATATGCCAAATTCAAATCATGATTGGAAAGCATTAACATCATCACATACTATAATTAACCCATACCCAACAACGAGTAAAATTTCTATATATCCAGAGCCACCAATCATAATTGGTAAGGCAGTGGGTGACTGTAAGGCAGGTAAATTGTGTATGATAGAAAGCTCAGTGTGGGTGAATAAAAAAACAAAAAAACCAAGAACAGAATTTCGTATTGTCTATAAAGATGTTAGAGAAAATGAATTATTGTATGATTGTGAAACCAAAGAAATAAATAGTCTTTGTCATGATTTTATGCAAATAGTAAAAGAATTTAAATTAACACCAAGAAAACTTGCTGACATGTTGGAACAGAAAAAAAATACTGAAATTATAATAAACAACTAAGGAGATGGTATGGGTTGGAATGATTATGGTATATACATTGATGAAAAATATATACAGTACCACAATAAAAAAATATATAAAAAAGAACTTAAAGAAATAAAAAATAATCCTGCATACTGTAAGAATCCGTGGGGTGGATTTAAAAAAAGAGTTATAATTGGTATAGCATTAAACACCTGTAAAAAAGGACAAGCATGTTTAGTAGAAGTAAAAGCATGGAATGGTAAAGAGCTACCAACAAAATTAACAGAACTTCAATTAGCAAAAAAAAATATTAAAGAAAAAGATATGATATATTATGGTGATATCATTGCTACAAATACTATTTGTAAAATATTTACAAAAATAATAAAAGAATTAAATCTAACCCCAGTTAAACTTGGTAAATTTTTAATACAAAAACATAACACTGAAAAGATAATAAATAGTTGATATGAATGACTTAGAAAAAAGTAACGCTGTTGATAATTTTGACAATAAACTTTATTATAAATTTGAAGATGAGTGGGTAGAAAAATTAGTAATTGGTAAAGCATTACACAACTGTAAAAAAAAGAAACCATGTCTAATAGAAAAAATTATCTATGGGGATAACCCTTCTAAATTAACAAAAACATGTCTATACTTATTAAAAAAAGATGTTAAAGAAAATGAACCAATATATTTAGATGATCAATATGAAGTAAATTATATGTGTAAAGAACTTTTTAAATTAGCAAATAAAACTAAATTATCCCCAACAAAGCTTTTTAAATTTTTAGTACAAAAACACAACACTGAAAAGATAATTAACTCTTAATAAAAATCCTTCCCCTTTAATACAAAAATTGACTTAAAATTAGTAAGATCATGTTTGATAGACCTAACTAAACATTTTTCGATATTACTACGTCTATTTCTGAAATTAAATTTATCTTGTACATCCACCCTGAGATTAACCCCACTATCATTCACAAAATTAATATAAGGTAACAAAATACTTTTAACATTAAGTATATATTTAGGATTATAATAATCATTAACAATCTTTCTGGCAAAATCTCTTGCCATTTTCCTATCAAAAAACTTATTATTTACTCCCGGAAATTCCTTCCTTTTATACTTCAACACAGAAGTAGAATTAATAAATACTTGTTTACTTTCTTCCTCTTTTTCTAATTTCAATCCCGGACATTCTATATAAAAAGCATCCCCACGTTTAAATGTATTATCCCCTCCACTCTTAGTTTCCCACCTAACAAATACATTCGTATTACCAATTTCATCAGCATTTGTATCACCATTAGTTCCATTAAATATAGGAGAATATAAAGCATATACTATAGCATTTGTAGTCACATTTATAGTTAAATTAGGAGATTGGGCAACAGATGCTGTAGCAGATTTCAAATAAATTAACTTACTCGAAGTATTTATACTTGCCACTCTTGCAAAAGTACCTATAGTTCCAAACCTTACAACTGTTTGGAGACTGATATTACCTAATGAATTAACTTGTTGAAACTTATTATTAAAACCTTTAGTCACAAAAGTAACTCCTTCATCACTCCATTTATTTCTATTAGAATCAACAGTAGTTGTAGCACTATCAAGCTTATTTTGTCTTAAAATTAAACAAGCAGTTTCAGGTTGTACTGAAGGAAAAGAATTAGCATCACTTGAAGAAATAGTTATAGAATTATCAACTGTACTAACAATTTTAATTCTTGCAGTAACCTCACGATTATTACTTGGATCAATAACTTGAATATAATCATCAGCATGTACCCCATTTTCTTCAGTATCCCCACCAAATACTGATGAAAGATATATTGTAGTGTCTCCTTGAGTATACACTTGAGTAATTAAAGCCTCTGTTGGGGTATTATATGTAAGCCATTCAAAATGTGCATCTTTATCTGTTATAGTACCTTCCTGTATACAACTCATTCTTATATTTTTCTTTAAAGAATCTCTTTGATCTACTATATATCGTGAATCTAAAGGAGTACCATCAGCACGTTTCTTTATAATAAACTCTGACTTAGGTTCTTGAACCACCGCCTTACTTGGAGTTATTGAACAATAATTATATATTTCTTTATAACCTAAATTTTTAGTCATACTTTCAACTACATTATCAGTAGGATCATCTGTCTTTAATGTAAAGTCTGCTGCATCAGCAATACCTCTTGGCACAAAAAAGAAATCTCCTTCCGAAGTAAACCCCATAACATGACTTGATATTTGAGCAAGATCTTGTAAAGCATCCCAAATTTTCATACCTTCAAAATCAGCTAACTCTATTCTTCCAGAATAAAAAGAATCAAACTTCCAAAGATAATATTTACCAACAGGAGGATCATTAGTATCCTGGGTTTCAACAGGGTAATATGGAGCAGAATTACCATAAATTATATTAGAGCTTGCTCCTGAACGTGTCTGAGCATCTATAACTAAGTTAGATGATAAATTAGTTTCTCCATCTACTACAGGCCAACCAAAATCAAGAACTTCTACAGTACCATCATCTACAACTAATTTAGACAATGATCCGGGGCCTACATTAGTAAAATATATATCTCCACTTGTTCCACCAGAGTCTTCTGTTGTTCCTAATACTAATCCTTTAGGATGCCAAGGTCTATTAACTATTATGTATGAACTATCATAAGCTTGCGTTGTAGTATTTCTTATTTTATATATCTGATATTTAGAATCTTTAGGTGATACACTATGGTCATCCCATAAGGGATAAAGTAATACCATAACTATATTTCTAATGTTACTATCACCATCAGCAGCCATATCTGGTACATATATCATCTCTAATGATTTATACCCGTACCAAGTTGATTCACCCGGATTTACAAGAAATGTTGATGAAGCAGGACTACTATAATCATAACTAACAACAGACATTACATCATCATAAGGATTTCCACCTGCAATATTAGGTTTTTCATCAAACCCAACCATTCCAAAATAAAACTTATCATCAGATGGATGCACACAACCAGAAGTAGGCATTAAAGGTGCAGCAGATCCAGTACCTTCACCATCTGTAAATGTTATACTAATTCTGGTAGTAACAGTATCACCTGATATATCATAAGTATGACTTATAAATCTATCAGTACTAGAATCATACTCAAACCATAAAATTACTCCAGATGTTCCAGCATTTTCATTAAATAATAAACATCCAATTTGACCAAGACTGTACCTTATTTTTAAATCAGTAACTACACCTGCTCCGGGTGTTGCGACCTTATAATACCCTGATTTAACATTTACTCCAATATTTCCTATTGCACTTTTAACTTCTCCAGCACCACCATCATATAACTCTGCTTGTGGGCCATCTACTTTAGTATAATTATAATTATGAGCTGTATCATTAAGAGAAGTTAAATGTTGAGAAAAAGGTAACGTAGTATTCCATCCTGCTATCTGACTATCTACTGGTGGATCAATGTCATGTACACCAACATAACTTAAATCAGGTGATCCTGAATCAAAAACTCCTTTTCTTACAATAAAATCACCTATAAATATATCTGAAATTGTTGTTGGTGTTATTACAGTTATATCATCACTTACAGATGGATTATCCCACCAAAATATTTTCATAGTAACTGTTCTTGAGCTATCTGATTGATCAGTTGTAGCCACACCCCAAATTGTAGGACTTGATGATGAAGGACTTGTTGTTTCAGTAGGATTATACCATAATCTTCTTATTTTATAAGCTGTTCCTAAAGTAGAATCATCATGAACAATATACGTATCTGTTGTTGGATTATAACTCCACAGTTCATCATCACAACCAAGATAAAGAGTATCTTTCAAAGATTCTGCTGGAGCACTTGGGCCATCCCAACCCTTCAAATGACCAAAAAGACCAAATGACCACAATAAAGCCCTACAAGTTAATCCATCATTTCTCCACTCAGTACCATCCCATTCTGGTGCTCTACCAAAACTGCTTGAAGTTCTTTCTCCATCGGCAGTAGGTAAAGTAATATCATCAGGAAGATTAAATGATTGTGGTATTCTCCATCTATTATTTCCAGATGCACCCCTAATTTCACCATATTCTTGTTTTAATAACTCTTCTACCAAAAATTTTATTGGTCTATTTGTAAAAGGACTAATTCCATCTTTAACAGGTTCAGCACTATGTTCCATTAATGGTTTAGCTAAACCAACTGTTTTTATAGAAATTGTTTTATTATTATTAAATTGAATATCTTCTATTAAAAAAATACCTACAGGAGTTTCTACTGGAGTACCTTCTTTCATTTGAATCATAACAGCTATTTTCAACCTATGTCTATAAAAAACTGACATTTGTGCAGACACAGTTGAACCAAATACTGCTGTAACACCATCCACTGTAGTTAAATCAAACAAAGGAGAATCCCAAAAATTATCAGCATTTTCCATAATTATATCTTGAGTAGTAGTATGAAACGCCCCTATAGCTTCTTGAGATTCAGTAGCATGGGTGACTGCACCAAGGTTAACTAACCTATTAGTACCTTTAACCTCTTCTTTATCGGTGAAGTCTACCCATTTATTATTATCATCAGCAATATAACATTTTATCTCTGCAGATAAAATACCTAAATCTTTAAATCTTGCTACTACAACATCAGAAAACTTAAACGCCATACATTATCTCCTTACGGACTTGCTCCTCCACAAAGCACTCTCCATTTATATTCATTTATTGCTATCTTATCCTCAGTTTGTATTGTGAATCTTGCATTATTACCTATTAATGCAGGAGTTGTAGGTATATCAACACCAGCATGTGGAATATTAATCCAATTAGATGATTCATCTTGGTACTCCCAACCAGCTTGTGTATTTCTTGATTCAAACTCAATTAAATCATCTGAGTTAAATGTGTTTACAAGATCTAATTGTAATTTAAAATGAACTTTACTATTTCCTGCTCTTGGATTTGGTATAGTAAATACAAATTGTGGTGTCTCATCCTTTCTAAAGTAATCACCTATGGGAGAAACTAACGTAGGGGCAGTTGGAGCATTATTTACAATAATTTTCTCTACATTAGAGGTCATTACATCACCTTTATAAACATCTCCATCATAAGCTACAATTTTAATATTCATACCACCTCTATGATCAAGACCAAGATCTGTAGGACTATCCCAAATAAAAGTATGAGAAACTCCTGCTGGAGAAGATGTTAACCCTATTTTTCCTTCACTACTACCACCTGCATCAGTCATATCATTATAAGTAGTACCACCATCAATAGAATACTGTGGTTTAATACTTGAAACTTCTGACTCAGCATTAGTTAAAGTAAAAACTATACTAATATCACCAGATAATTCTCCAGAAGACTCGCTCGGAGTTGTTATTTCTGCTTTAGTATCACCATTTGTAATTTCAAGATCAAGTTCAGTAGGCTCATCACCATACTCTACAACTACTGGAGTTGTAATTGCTGTACTTGATGTAAAACCTGTTTCAACCATTAAAATCGACCTCCAATTAAAACATCTCCATATAATATTTCATGTATAAAAAAATACATTAATAAAAAAATTAAAGCATAATACCATTTCTTAGATACTACCCAAAAAGCACGGGCAGTAAACAGCAACATAAGTCCTTTAAACGTATGCCAACCATCATAACCAGCAATATACTTCCATTTATTTACATACTCTGACTTCAACCACATCATTACACTATCAGACCAGTTTATTTGAAACAACCAAGATGAATGCTTATGGTGAGCAATAGTATCCATAAATGACTCACATACAAAAGCTAAAAATAACCAAAAAATAAACCATTTATCTACATATTTAAACATTATTTAGTCCACCCTGATTTAGCTTTAAACCTAAATATATATCCTGTATTTGCTGTTAACCCTGTTAATGTTCCACCATCAAATGATCCAAAATCTGTATAATATCCCCAAGTAGCTCCTGCTTCAAGTGTCCCTGTATCAAAATCAACATATTTTCCTGAATTCTTTTCATTTAAAGCAAAAGGAGTATTTGAATGGTTAGCTCCGGGAGTAATACCATATATCATAAAATCATCAAAATGTATCCCTGCATTACTTGCTGTAATTCCTAAATGTGTACCTGAAGCTGGAAGATAAGTTTCATCTGCAGATGTTCCTATAGAAGTACCATCGTATGATATTGTCCACAATACAGAAGTGTCTTGTGGTGACTCAGACCAATCATATTTTAATAAAACTGTGTGCCAATGAAAATCTCTATCCCAAGTGTGTGTGATTAACACAGTCTCTGATGCTCCAGTAAACTTTTCAAAAGTTAAAGCAGTAGAATCTATCTCAACAAAGTATCCTGTTCCACCTAAATCAGCAGAGTTAGACAAACAATAAAATCTTGCTGTCTGTTGATCTAAATAAGTAGTATCCGTCATTTGAAAACTAAATGATATATATGAATCCCTAAACATATTAGAATTATCATCATGGTCATATACTGAATATAACGTGTCATCATCTGCTCTTGATTCAACCCAATAATCAGGGCCTATTACACCCCATGTCCCTGCTTGAACTGACCACGTTGGATTAGATGTATAGTTACTATCTATAAACCTATCCTCAAATGCAAAACCTCCAAGAGAATAATAAATTTCAGTATTTGACTTATTCCAAATTCTTGGAGATTCTGAAATTGCTGCATCAGTAAATGCTGTTTGCTTTCCTTCTACTGAAAATAAAGTATCAGTTCCTTCTACAACAGCTACATCAGCGGTGAATTTACTGTTTGGAGGCCATATATAAAACACAGTATCTCCAATAATATTTGCTCCTAAATGAGAGTAATATGCAGAATCAGGATTGTGAACAAACAACGAATATCCATCTTCCCCTGTTGCATTATCTGTCCATGAAACTGCTACTGAATCAGCACTCAACACTGTAAGAGTAACACTGGAAGGTTGGGTTGGAAGATTACTCATCATCCAACCAAATGATCGTTTAATCATAATCCATGCAGTATCAGTAAAAGCAGTACTTGAAATAGTATTAGAATTATAACCAAAATATACATTTCTTTTATTTTTATGATGCAACCAAGTGTAATTAGTAAGTACAAGACTATCAGCCCCAATTGCAACCGCATTACTTGAAATTTCCCCAGAAGCAACCCAATATGCAACTAAATTTGTAGCAAGTTGATAAGATTCATCTTCTATAAATATTCCATCACTAATTTTAGATGATGTATTTATAATTTCTATATCTTCTCTACTACCAGTAAAATTTATATCAGTATTACTTATTTCTATTTTATATGCTCCCCATGAATTACTTCCTACATCATTTGCAAAAATAGGTATATCAGCATCAATAAGTTCATCGGAAGATCCAGGATCTCTTCCAGATGCAGAATCTGCTGTTGTAAAAGTGCTTGACAATACAGCAAAATCCATTGCATCCCATCTATAATACCCATTTAAATCAAATGTAACAGAACTCATACTATCATCAATAGTCCATCTAACATTATGCCCAAGAGCTTGTAAATATGCCCCAATAAAATCTGTATTTTTAGATAATCTTATCCCTCCACCATCAACAACAACAATATTATATCTATTATTTAAAAGTCCTGTTGTATCATAACACGCAGCAATTCCTCTTAAAACAAGATCATATAAACTTCCTTGACCATCTTCTCTAATTCCCCATCTTGTTCCCGAATAACCAAATCCCACTCTTATATAATTAGCCACTGTATCAACTACCATAAATGTATCAGGATTAGCATTAACTAATAATGTCTTTGTTGCTGTTATACTTCCTCCTGTAAACGTAGCTACATCATGACTTCCTCCACCAGATTCTATTACCAAAATAGAATCACCATCACTAAACATTGATGTTATAAAATGAGTAGAATCACTTACTGTCCATGTGCTATCATACCTCGCATCTATAACTCCAGATGAATCTGGTAATCCTATATCACTCCAATAATCAGGTTCAAAACAAAAAATAGGAACATCTTTTAATCCATTACTGCTGGAAACATCTATTGCATGACTTCCTGTTCCTTCACATATAATAACCAATCTATAATCAGCCCAATTAGTTACTCCATCATGAGTTGCATCATCAAGATATGCAGTATCAACAAGAGTAATTTCCATTCCAAGACTATTTTGTAAAAAATCTCTTAAAGCTTCTTCTTTAGTAGAGCTTAGTGAGGTAGGATCATTTACTACAAACAGTATAGAATCTAATGTAAAAAAATTATCATATTGTGCAAACACTGATAATGGTAACAAACATAAAACTAAAAACAATAATATAAACTTCTTCAAACATACCACTTCCTTAAATTTTTAAAACTATTCCAAATCCAACACCATAATAAAACTTAGTGTTTCTATTAAAATTATTTCTCCAATCAAACTTTTCTCCCTGTAAAATAGTTCTACTATTACTACCAGCATTATGAGAATTACCAATTGAATGAAAGATATCAAATGAATAATTCAAGTACATATCAAAAAATTTATTATCAATTCCTACAAATTTTATATCTCCTTTATAATAGTCTAACTGATCATTTATTTTCCAAGACATATTTCTTAAATTCCACCAACCCTCACCACTATTTTTTACTCGATGAAAATAATTAAACTTAGTCTCAAATTTCCACACTTCAACTTCTAATCCAATACCATATCCTGAATTTCTATCTGTATAAATAGAGTTCAATCCATATATTGGTTTGTCAACACTCCAACCACTACTAATAAATACATTACCATTGGTTATTATATATTCTAAATTCATCCAAAATTGACTCATAAATAATCCAACATTAACATATTTATATTTAAATACATATCCAAGTTCCAATAAGTGCAGATTAGAATAACTATTTGTCCACGCTTCTATTCTATTAGTGAGTATACTTACTTGATAATCAGTGTCCCACATAAATCCAGAATAATTTCCATTCTCAAATTTATAATTAAACTTAATATTATAAAGTTCAAAACTAACACCAAAATTAAACTTTTCACCATTCAAATCAAACTCAAGTAATGACTCAGTGTACTTTTGAAAAAAATCAATACCTACATTATGAAAACCAACACCTTTATTTATTCCCATACTTAAATTAAGATTTTGACTGAATAATATACATGGAAATAACATAAATAATAAAATAAACTTCTTCATATTATACTCCTACTATTTTTTCAACTATTTCTTTTGTTTCAGATAAGCGGTCATAAATTAATTTACCTACAACTGTTCCACACATAGCTATAAACACTGTTAAGATACTATAACCAATTCGTTTAACAGTTTTTAATGTTTGTTCAATTATAATTAATCTGGATGACGCTCCTTCTTTTCCATTACCAGATATAAACTCATCATGTTTACCAACCTTTTCTTTTACATTTTTTACTTCACCCTTTAACTCACTACAGGCTGTAATAACACTATTTTCTACATCTTCAACTCTCTCCACAGCACTAATTAGTTTATTCATCAACAATTTTTCTGACTCATCCATCCAAACCAACCCTTCCTATTTTTTCTTAATCAACCCAATTAGAAATTTAACTACTTTATCTTTATTACCTTTCTTTATTTTAAACCCTATTCCAGTTGCTATAGTTCCTATACCAGCAGCAACAACCTCATTTGCAAAAAAAGATAAAACAGGAACATACATCATCCCAACACCACCAAGAGTAATTACTGCACCTATTACTGTTTTTTTACCATCAAACCAGCCCCAAGTCTTTTTACTAACCTCAAATACAGGTTTTGATAGTTTCTTAGTTTGTTTCATTACCGGAGCAGTGACTTTGTTTTTAATTTCTTTTATTCTATCTTTAGTTTTTTCAAATTTTCCTCTAATTTTAAGCCCTAATTTAACTTGTAGTTTTTTAATTTTTTTATTCATAATAAACTTCTCCTTACATAGTTTCTTCAAAAGTGAAAGTAAAACTTACTTTTGAACGATCAAACATGTTATTTCTATAACCACTTAATGTCATTAAACCATATGATGTGGGTGGTAATCCAAGAATGTCATGATGCAATACAAGAAAACCCCCATCCAATTGATAGTTAAGTAAAACCAATAGATTATCATAAAAAGCAGAGCTGACATTATCAAACTGTGCTTTTATTTTATGTAGATAATTCTTTCCTGATACCCCTGAAACATTGTATACTTTAGAAGCCAAATTCCTTAACTTAGATTTTTTAAAAGTATTCATCCTACCCCACTGAATACTACCAAACTCAGGGTAATCAGTAAAAGTATAAACACCATTTGCTACATCATCAGTACCTGTTGCATGTTCCAAGAATACTTGATCAATATAAGCTGTACCATCATATTGTTCAATAATTCCTTCTATTGATATTATAATATCAATTACCCCATAAGTTCTTGATGCAACATAAGAGCTTGATGTTGCTACTTTAGTAAACAAAGTGTACGTAGGTACATTAGTATTAGTAACTAATGCCCTATTAACAAAATCACCAGCACTATCCGCAACAACACAATATAATACAGGATTAAGAGAATTTAAAATAAACTTATAATAAAAACCTACTCTATACACAGTAGATATAATAAATTCATTAGCTGGTATAATCTGTCTAAATCTATAATGCTCTATCTCATTTTCTTCAGCAGGAGTAGCTATAAGCCTAAATATTTGTGCTGAATTATGATTTTTTCCATCTGTATCAAAACCTAAACATCTTACACCATCACTATATGGATTTGGAAGTACCCACCCTGCAGCTATTCTATTCCCTATTCCAGTAATATAATCACTTGCAACATAATCATAGGTAAGTGCCGATGCTAAATTTATATAATTTGATCCTACTTCAGAAATCTTTACTGGTTCTGTCCTACCTATGTGAGATGCATTATTAGATGGGCCTACTACAATATAATCATCTGCTTGAAATAAATTTCTATTATCAGAATTAACAGCCAAAGTTAACCCTGAACTATACACAGAACCAAGCTGATCCTCGGTATATGTACCAGATTTAAAAGATCTATTTTTTACTGGAATTCCTACACCCAAGCTCCATAATTCCATTATGTCACTCCCTCAAAAACAAATGTAAAACTAACTAATTGTTCACACCAATGATTGTATCTAAAGTTACTTAATGTCATCATACCATATGATGTAGGTGTTATATTTTCCACATCATGATGTAAAACAAGAAAATTACCGTCTAATTGATAGTTCCATAATGTAAGCAAGTTATCATAAAAAGTATTACTGACATCATCAAACTGCACTGTTATTTTATGCATATATTGTTTCCCCTGTGTACCCGAAGAATCATATATTTTTGTTGCTAAGTTTCTTAATTGTATCCTTCTAAATGAATCAATTCTTTCCCATTGAAGTTTATCAGGTTCAATTTGTTCAGTAAAAGTATAAACACCACTTGTTGCACCGTCAGTACCAACCGCATGTTCAATAAACACTTGGTCTATAAAAACTGTACAATCTTCCTCATCATCAGAATCTACTTCTATTATAACATCTATATTACCAGAACTATTTAAATTACCACTATTTGTAGTAGCTATAGCTGTAAACAAAGTATAAGAAGTTGTATTATTTCCTGTTACAGTTACATTAACAAAATTATTAACACCATCATTTACATTACAGAACAATTTGGGATCAAGTGCATTTAAGATAAACTTATAATAAAATCCAACTCTATACACTGTAGAAGGAAGAAAAATATTAGCATCTATTGTCTGTCTTAATTTAAAAAAAACAGGGTCGCCTTCTCCAGGAGATGATGCCACAACACGAAATTTCTGAGCAGAGTTATGATTTTTTCCATCTGTATCAAAACCTAAACATTGCAAACCACTGGCATAATCATTTTGAGGTATCCAACCCCCTGCAACTCTATTACCAAGTCCCGAAACATAATCACTTGCAGCATAATTGTAGGTAAGAGAAGAATTTAAAGTAATATAATCTGAACCAATAGCAGCTACTATAGCTGTTTCAGACTTTCCAGAATGAGAAGCATTATTAGATGGGCCTACTATAATAGTGTCTTTTGTTCCAAACAAATTCCTATTATCAGAATTCATTGGTAAAGTTAGTCCTGCAGTATATAAAGTGGCTAATTGATCCTCACCATATGAGCCTACTTTAAAAGATCTATTATCAATTGGAATTCCAACACCAAGACTCCAATTCGCCATTAACTACTCCTCTTCTTTATATTCAGAACAAACATCAACTTTTTTACCCATAAAATCTAAAACAGCTTGGCATATGTTCATACAAACAACCCAACTCTCATTACTCTTTCCAATGTCACGATATTTACATTTTTTACATTTTTCTGTTCTACTCATATATTATATCCTTTACTTTTCCAAAATAAGGTATCTCAGTTAAATTGTTATTTAGTATTCTTCTTTTATAATCAATAACAGTAAACCCTACAACTTTATTAGTTTTAGGGTCAGTACGAATAAGTACCCCATTATCCTTTTCTATACAATATGCAGAACGTGGTTTATTTATATAAGAATAAAGAACATCATTTTCTGTGTCATATGAATAATACACTTTACCTTTTAATTTTTCCATTATATTATATCCTTCCATAAAAAGTTACAATATTACATCTTTTATATTATTACCAAAATCTACTATTCCAAAACCAGTGTGGTGTAATTTTAAAGTTTCATATTTTTTTATTTTTATATTATCCCAAGTAGCTCTCATACTACTACTTTTCATTTTAAAGTTTATATCATCTATTAATAAAATACCACTAAACTTACATTTTATTAATGTATTTATAAATGTCTCTTCCTGTATCCCATCATGTGGGTTAACATCAAGAAATATCACTTGTGCTGATTTAAGAAATCCTTCATCCAATGTATTAATATCTTTTAATTCAAATATAATATTTTTATATATATTATTTTCATAATCTTCTACTATTATTCTTTGTGATGTATGTAAATAGTCCTTAATATCATAAGTAAAAATGGTATTACTTCTATTTTTAGCAACAGCTCTTGCACTATACCCTGTGTATGTTCCACAATCTATAAATATTTTATTATCATAATAATTAGATAAAAATTCCAATAATGCATAATATCCCACAAAATTAGCATTTATCTTTAATCTTTTACAATCTTCAACTATATCATCAATTCTTATTATCATATTACATTATCTCCTATCTTACTGAAGGAATATCTCCTAAATCAATTTCTCTATTATCTATAGCATCCTGAATACTCTTAACTGCTACATCACCAATAGTTGTTTGAAGCTCTTCTACACCTATATTTCCTATAAGAATAACTTCGCCTGATATTTGTATACTTGGCGCGATGATTATCTGAAGCTCCCTCGCTGTTATAGCCCCAGTTAGTCTACTCTGATCTTTCCCACTTGCACCAGCACGATCAGCAGAATCCAATCCTGCAAATCCAGTATCTTGTTGTCCTATTTCTTGTTTCCTTCCAAGTAACCCTGCCAATATTGGGATACCTATAGCACCAGCAATTAAACCTAAAGGCCCTAAACCTGCTCCCATAAGCCCTTTTTTAGCTATCTCAGCAGTAGCAATATCAGTTAAAATCTTAGATATTGCATTAGCAGTAATCTGAATCATATTAGTCCAAAATTTCGATTCCATCTTTAAACGCTCTTCTCTTGAAGCTTGTTCTATCCTACGTATTTGTCTTTCCTTTTCTTCAAAAGAAATTACTTCATCTTTAAATAATTTTTCAGTTTCTTTTATTCTTTTATCACCTTCTGCTTTAACTCCAGCACTTCTATCTGCTAAAAATACTCCTAATTGTTCCCAACTACCAACTAAACTTTCTATAAATTTTAAAGCACTTTCTATTCTCTCTTCATTAAATTTTCGAGTTTCATTTAATTCAACATCTCTATGTGCTCTTCTAATAGCTGTTATAGCAGCCAACCCTTGCTTTTCAGTCATCAAACCTTTAGCCATATGACTTTGCACATCATTTATAAGGGTATTCATAGTAGTTCTGGATCTATTAATAACATCTTCTTTACCTGCCCTATCTCCACCAAAAACCCTATCCATAAGAGAAACATTTGATTCCCCAAATGCTCTTTTACCTTTGTTAATAAACCTTTCTATTCTATCAAGTAACCTTTCTACAACTTCTTGAGTATTTGTAACTGGTCTTACCCAAGATTCAAAATATTTAGTAAGATCAGTTGCTTTAACATCTTTAGCAGCCTTAACAAGTTCATTGGCTTTATCTACAGCTTCTTGAGTTACAGACCCTTCTTTTACTAATTTTTCTGTAACTTCTTTAGATAATTTAAGTCTATCTTCAAATGATCTTTTAATATCCCTCATTTTATCCCTAATAGTTTCCATCTTACTTGCTATTTTTTCTTCTTCTATTCCTGCTTCCCTAAGTTTGCCAACAAATTTATCTGTCATTTCTGTAACGTCAACACCACGAATTCTTTTTAACTCAGTCTCTATAGCAGACACAGCAGTTTGAAGTTGCTTATTAAGATCAATAAGTTCAATATCAGCATTAAAAGTAACTCTATTTCCATGTTCTTTTAAAAGAGCATTAATTTCTGTTATTGCATTTCCTAATTGAACTTTTCTTTCTTGTTGATCACCAGCAACACCAAATTTTAATTTAACCATAGATTCTGGAGCTATAGTTTTTAACATTGTTCTGGCAACTTCTCTGGCTGCTTCTGCAGATTTTTTGGACACCTCTACTGTATTATTTAACATGTCATTTAGTTCTTTAATTTCTGTAGAAAACCTATCAGCAGCATCAATCTGTTTATTTACTCCTGAAACATCTTGCCACAAAGTAGAAAGAGATTTTATAGCCATAGACAATCTATCATACTCATCTGTATTTTTTGATAATTTTGCTCTTTGTTCCACAAAACTACTTAATAACATATTTGTAGCTTTATTTAAACCTTTAGAGTTTTTTTCTGTTATTATCATACCATCATTTAATTTAAATATTTTTCTCATAACTATATCTATTTCATCAGCAAGTTTAGTCTTCTTCAACAATCCAGCAGTAAAATTAAAACTTTCAAATGATTTATTTACTTTTGTTAAACCTTCATTTAATTGATTCATACTAATATTAGATTGTATTCCTAATTCAGCAATTCGATTTCTTAACATCTCTTTATTAAAATTATCTAATTTAGAAGTAGCAACATCAGCAGCCCTACTAATCCTATTTAAAGAGTCAGAAAAACTATTAAATTCAGTATTCAACTCAGGCATAATATCTGCCATCTGTTGATTTATACTTAATAACTCAGCTTCATCTTGGGCAGTTCTTTTAGCCTTGCCTGCAAGTTCTTTAAAACTTCTACCTAATTTAATAACTTCAGCATTTTGATCTCTTAATTTTTCTATTGATTCTTGTCTTTCTTTTATTTGCTGCAACTGCATTTTTGAAGTGTCCTTAGTAACTTCATTAAGATTACTTCTATATCTTCTCCACAATACTATTAAAAGAGTTATTGCAGCAGCAACTGCTATTAATACAGGTGCAACAGCAGCAAAAGCAGCAGTAAGACTTCCTGTAGTAAGTGATGTAGTAATCAAAGCACTATTAAATTTTACCATAGTTAACCATAAACCAGTAAACAACTTCCCAATTATAGGAAGTTTAGCTGCCATTAAAGATAAATTAGTAGTAAATATAGCCATTTTAGCTATAATAATACTACCACCCGACATAAATACTCCAGCCTTCATTGCATGATTAAATTGAATAGTTGATAATGTAGCAACCTTAGTAACAGTAGTTAACTTAACAATACTTGCAAACATCAAACTATACATAGCAGTAACTTTAGTAAGTACTTTCATAGCAATAAATATTTTTAATAACCCACCCATATGTTTAGCAATAGCAATAGCAGGTTTTATAAAAAATATAAACGCTTTAGTAAGTGCTTTAACTGCTGCTCCAATAGCTATCACAGTTTCCTTAACTTTTATTTTAAGCATTTCTTTATTTGTGGTAAGATAATTTTTTGTGGTTTCTGTTAATGATTGTACTGCACCAATAGCAGCTTTATACCCTTCGGATATAATATCCCCAAACATAGCTTTGGTTTCAAAAGTAGTCACCCCTAACTTGGCTTGAGCACCTGATAAGGTTTCTGTAACAAGAGCAGCATTACCAGCAAAAATAGCTGCTTCTCTTAACATACCATTGTATATAGCCTGAAATTTTTGTGCTTCGGTGAGCTTTCCTACAGTAGTTCCTATTTGAGTAGCAAACTCTTGGTACATAATTGACAAATTCTTAGTAATTCCAGCATTATCAACCATAATTGAATTTTGATTTTTAATCCCTTGAGTGGCCCCAACTATAGCTTCTCCATATGAAAGTGTCCCCTGTCTATTAAAAGCAGCAGAATCAGCTAAAGCCATCATGATATCAACCGATTTCTGTAAAGTAAAATTACCTGTTGACATTAAATTTTTAAGCCCGGCAGATGCATCTGTAATAGATATCAACCCCGATGCAGCAAGTCTTGAAGCAGCAGCCATTGCCTTAAATCGACTTTCACCAACTTTTTGTGCTACGGCACTTAAACCAAGCATGGCAGATTCTAACTTAACACTGGCATTAATAGCATCTTTAAATGCAGCAACCACTCCACCAAAAGCAAACACTAACAATAAAATCTCATTTCTGATAGCACCAATACTTCTACGCATCTTAGGAGTAGCTACCCTAAATTTAAAAGCCTCATCATTAACCTGCTTCATAGCCACTCTTTGTTTCTTATAAGTAGTAGTCTGTTTTTGAATACTATTAGACAAACCTCTCATATTAATATTAAGATTCTTAATATTGGTTATGGCTTTTTGATTTTCAAACCTTATTGTAATATTTACATTACTGTTTAACGGTGCAGCCAATCATATCATCTCCTTAATGATATCATTATTTTTTATCTTTAAATACCCATATATAACCAAGACATACAACCATCCCCATAAAAGCAATAAAACCAACTATTAATGGTATCAATACATCCATATTTTATCTCCTCATATTTGCTACAGTATTAGTGCTATTAGCTTTTCTATCATTTGCACTCATCTTTTGTTTTGTTTTTTCTTCTCTAATACGATAATATTCATTTCTTGAAAACAAAATACTTAAATAAGCATCAATAAGTTTGTTCGGTTGTTCTCCTAAAGTACCATCTGCAAAAGGATAACCACCATACTCCTGACTAAATGTTTCCCACACCATTATTTGACTGTAAGAATTATCAATTAATGACATAGGACAAACATCTCTGTAGTTCAAATGTATTAATTCCAAAATTGGAGGTTTTTGTGGATGAGTATCCTGTATATCAGTTATGATATTAAGAAAATCTTCAGCATTAACATCAGGTACAAACTCAACTTGTACTCTTTTACCATCCTCTGTTCTTACTGCAAAACCTTTTTTATCCAACTCAAACACTCCAATTGTATATTTTTTATCTTTTAAAAAACATACTTTGAAATTTTGTGCTTCCCCTTTTTCATTCATACAACTACTACAATTAAACCTGTTAGCTCTTGATGTTTCTTCTGATTTCCAAAGACTAAAATACACAAGAAGCTCTAACTTTTTTTTTCACCCTCTTTTAACTTAGAATAGTCTATAGCAACATCCCATATTTCATTTACAACATTAGCAGGAAGACATCTTAACACTTCTTTTATTAACCAAATATCTTTTTCTTCAATAAGCTTGATATAAAAATCATCACCTCTTTTTATAGCACTTTTTTTCTCATTTTCATGATCTTCATAAAAACTTAAAGGAAAACAAAAGTTTTCAATTTTAACAACTATATTAGCCCATTCAGAATAATCAGCAGTATCAAGCTTATTTGCATTTAATTCTCTAAAACCACCCCTACCATCTTTTCCAGCAGCAGCATAACGTGATAATGTTTTATTTGCTTCTGAATGAGTTTTAGATTTTAACCAAAAAACAGTTTGCTGTTCTTTTGGTAATGATCTTTCTTCCTCACAAACATAAGGTATTGCTTTACTAAATTCTATTCCTTTCATATCAGTCTCCTTTTCGACTTTCTTATTTTAAAAATTACTCTCCCCAACAATTGAGGAGAGTTTTAGTTTATTTACGTAAGTAATTGTTTTTAAAAACTATGGAATACTATGATCTTTTGCCCCATCATGAAGTACAATACTTATAGCAGCGTTGGTTCCATCAAAAGCACCACTAAAAGTAACATCTTGTGCTACTTCATCATCAGTACTCATTTCAACACCAGTTATTCTTGCATTCAATATGATTGCAAAATCCCCAGAGCTTGCTCCTGTTATAGATCCCCAAGAAAGTGACATATACATGTCGTCTCCTGTAATAAGATCATCTACAAGAGTTCCTCCACCACCTGCAGAAGCACCCCAAGGTACTTTTATAGTTCCTTCTACAGTAAAATCCTGCACAATAAACTTCTGTACAGTATTTTGACCATATTGTTTTGCAACAATATTATTACTAATAGTAACACTCCAAGAGTCTACATTTATCTCCGTAGCTGCACCAACATCTCCAGCAGGAGATATTTTTACTTCTGTAGAACTTGCTCCCCAAATAAGGGGGTCATTAGTATCAAATGTAAGTACTGCATTTTCTGCACTATACGTTACATCAATATCAGCACCTACAAATTCAACACTTACTCTTAATGGAGTATTAGATTCAGCAGTAAAAGTTATAGATCTTACTACTGCCCCAAGAATTCTTTGTGAAGATGATACCGTTCCACATTCCATTCTCTTTAAAAGAACTCCAAACTGCTCCATCTCAACTCCAGTTGTACATGTAGGAGCTAAATAAGTTTTTACAAAACTATCGCCTGTGGTTGCTTGAGTTGTACCTTTTTGAAACAATAACCACAATGGTAATGTTAAATTATACGCATTACCATCAAACTCCCAGGTTGTTACAGGAGATTTTACCCCTTGTTGGTACTCAAAACCAGCACCTGTTCGTCTGGTTGCTATTCCTATAGCCTTTCTTTGATCAATTACTGTTTGACCCGGATCAAAATTCGGGTGTCCTACCATTGGATAGGCATACTTATTTGTAGCAATTCCTATTACTCCTGTTCCAAACACATGTGTAGATGTTATTGTTGTTGCTGGAACAAGACCATACAGAATCGCCCACGGAATCGCAGTTGACAAAGTAGTTCAACTCCTTCTCTTATTTTATTGATACTCAATGATTTTCATGGCTTTTCTCCATGCTTTACTTAATACTACAACAGATAGTAACATCTGTTTTTTTACATTGCCCCTAAAATAATTTTTTATTACTTCTTTCATTTATTTACCAAACCATTCCATCATATACATAATAATTAGTAGCTGTTTTGCTGTCATTATTATTATTATTATTACTACTACTACTACCTTTATTACTATTATTATCGCTTTTCCAAGTTTTATTTAATAATACTGCAGATAACGTAGCCTGTGTAACATTATGTTTCTTAGCTAAAGCTACCTGCCCTTTTTCTACACTACCCCTAATATAATCTTTTCTTATTCCTCTTACTTGTTTCCAAGTTAACTTACTATTTACATGATCCTCACCACTATGAATTATCATACTACTATCACCATTCTCTAAAAAATGATGAGTATTTTCCAATGGAGTCATCAATTCTAAGTTGGACAACCTATTATTGGACTTATCCAAATCTATATGATTAACTTGAAGATCTTCTGGAATAAACCCATTAAAATTTATCCATATAATGTGATGAGAAGAAATAACTTTAGGTTTATTTCTATTATCAGTTACTACCTTAGTTCTTAAATAACCCTCACGTGGATATTGAGTTAATTTCCTTGGACTTTTTAAAGAAGTAGGCCCACTATAACCACCAGTTCTATGGGTATAAATATTACCTTCTTCATCACAAGAAATAAACCCATCATCAATAAGTTTCTTTATTAACTCCTGTCTCTCCATTGAAACATAAACTCTACTCATTATCAACTCCTTCTCTTACTTCACATTTATTATAGCTAATATTACTACAGCCAGTATCATAAAACTTATATGATATAAAGTAGCTGCAAACCCATAACTTAATTGATCCCCATATGCTACTGCTCCTGTATCAATAATATTTTCATATCCTCTGGATAAACGAACTCCAGCAATTCCCATTCCTAATATTGGAATCCACTGAAACCATTTATACGAAACGATTATGCTAATACTGGTTCTATAAAACCATTGTAATATTGATAATATTTTAATCATCTTTTTTAAACACTTCGGTTGGTTCTTCCAATTCAAAACTATCTTCTTTTGCTTTACCAAATTTTTCTTTCTTTACTTTTGGTTTACTTACCACCTCCATAGCTATAAATTCAGATATAATTTTAGCATCTTCATCAGATACTTCTACTATCTCACCCTGTTTTAATAACCTATATTTTTCCCTCGTTATTGAAACTGGAAAATGACTCCCCGGTTTCATCCTTCCACATTTACTACCTTTATATCTTACAAAAGCCATATGTTGTTCACCTCTCTTTTATTATTTACATTTACATTCTAATCCAGCCATAAAAGTTACCGCATCATTGGCTGTTCTAAATCTTTTCTTTAAATTAACATCAGGAAAATACACAACTGTATCAGCCTGTAACACTCCTGACTTCCAGTAGCGTTTACTGTAACCACAATCAATCTTATATGTTCCTAATTGTATTAAAAATATTTCCCCTCCTATATTTAATCCTACTGCTCTTGCATCTTCATAATGTATATATTCTTCAAAACCACCTCTATGCGTGTGGGCACTAACAACCACATCGGCAGGAAAATGTAATTGAAATTCTCTTTTACTGCCATGAAGAGCATTTAAAAAAGAACTATATCTTGTCTTATGCATAAGTAAATTAGAATACTTTTGATCTCCTACTTCAAGCATAAGTATTCCTTTTCCATTAAAATAAGGAACATTCTTTGACAACATATCCTGAATTATTGATTGTCCTATTACTTTCTCATCCCACTCAACATCATGATTTCCGTAACCTGAACAAATAATTTTATCTTTTTCAAACAATTCAGTTAGTAAAGATTCTAATACTTTCTTTTGTGCTTTTGGAGATATTAATTGCTGATGAACAGCCAGCACATTTTTAAATGAGTTAAAATTATCAATAAGATCTCCAACAAGAGCAAGTTTTAAATTATCCTGACTTAAAATAAATTCTATATCTTCAAAAAATTTAGCATAATTTGTACCGCGACTACCAAGATGCCAATCAGCAGAATAAACAACACCGATTGGTTTATCTGTTTTTATCTTAACCTTTGCTACATCCTGACTGAAACTTGCTTTTTCATATAACTTTTGAGAATCTTTTAAATGTTGACCCCATTCTCTCCAATCAACTTCTCCTTTTTTCTTATCCACAAATTCTATTTCAAATTCACTTTTAACAGTTATTTCTTCTTCTATTTTAGTATTTTCTTCTCCTCTTTTCAAACCCATAAATTCAGGATTTCTTCTACAAAACGATCTTACCATTCCACCACTAAAATCTTTAAAAATAACATCTGTATCACTATTTAAATAATCTGCTAACTCTGCAAACGAATATCCCCATTCTTTATTTTCCAAAAACCCTTCCTGTAAATATTCTTTTAATTTTTTAAGAACAACAGGATTTTCCCATCTTTTTGTTTCAGACATATAATCTCCCAAAATTTTATGAACATAAAGTGAGAACCTTTTTTGCATCTACTTTAAAACCTATAAAAGCTGAATACAAATAAGATCTCTCGTCAACAAACACACCATAATCTATATTAATTATTGTTGTCCAAACAGCTTTACCATCCCATTTAGGGTTAGTAAGTATTACGGTTTTAACATTTTCAACCTCTGCAATCACTCTTGTAAGTATCCCTTCTTTATCTAAAAGTTTATGGTAAATTACAATTTCAAAATCTCTTTCAAGTTTATCTCTACCAGCCTCATAATGAATAGGTGTTTCAGTATTCTCTGATACTACCAGCGCAGGATAAGTACTAAAAGGAGGTGTTACACCCTTTGCAAAAGATTGTATCTTAGCTAATGTTGTGGGCTTATAACTGTACACTTTATTGTACACTGTAGTAAGAAAATCTTCTGCTTGTTCTTCTACAGGAGTATCAGTTAATTCTTGATTAGGTAATGTAGCTCCACTAAAACAATTCATTGTCAAAGAACACTTCTGTAAAAATCTATTTTTATATAGGTACGGATCACCAAATACTTCATTCTCTATTATAGTATTATAACACTGGGCAGATCCACCTTCACTTGTCCATTTATATTTTAAATTTATAATATCTTTTATAGCATTTGTTAGTTCAATACAGTTAATATGAACACTACCTAAATTAAAACCATGACCATATATATCAAATCTTATCCTACGATTAACTTTATACTCATTACCAGAAGAAAAACTAAATAGTTCTTCACTTTCTGGAAGTATAGTAATAGCAGGAAATACCGGAATCGGGGGCAGAATACCTTTTTTATAAGTTTTATTCTTAACCAATGTCGAATTCTGGTATAACAATATATTATACTTTATCGCTGTTAACAAATTGTTCATGTTGGTTTGACTCAAAGCCAATTGCATCATCCTAACAAGTACCCTTAAAGATACCTAAATATTGAGTTTTCAAAGACTGAGCAACCTTAAAATCACCCAAGTATATAGTTTATACTCTACTTAATCGTAATAGTTCGCTTATTTAATGCAGCTTTCGCAATTAAAAAAGTTTCTATATTTTTACCTATTTTATTTACATCTTTAGCAAGTAACCCCATATATGGTCTTGCTACTATATTTCCTCTTCCCGGTTTTTTTACTGTTGGTGGAAAACGATGACCAGAACTCCATTGATTTGCAAACTTACCCCCACCAAACTGCATCCAAAATTTCCTTTGTTTTGGTTTACCTATATTACCTACAGAATAAGTGAATACTCCACCCACCATCTTTACTATAGGATTTATTACAGACCCTACATATAATTTTAATGACTGTTGATTTATTGCCTGTCCTCCACCAAGACCAGTTAATCTATTTCCTTTTCTTATTTTAGTCTTTACTGTTTCGTCTGACCACTTAGCCCATTTTCCTTGAGATGGGAAGTCATAAAAATTTCTCTTTATCTTTTTCTGTATTTCTTTTCTTAAAATTGGTCGCATTATAGAAGGTTTTTTTAAAAGCTTTTCAAAACCCTCGAACATCCCGATTTGGATCGTACCTCCAATGTAAAAACCATCATTATTTGCCATGATTAAACCTCATCATCATCCCTATCCACATAATCTGGATATGTTGGTGTTTTATCGACCCCAAACTGATCCACAGAGTAGGGAGATGCCAAACTTTCCAAATCTAAACTGGTTGGACGAGCACCTAAATAAAGACCTCCTTCTTTATCTGGCATAGTAAGTCTCTTGAGGTAGCTTATTGCTTGCCTCTCATACTTAATTGATTGATCTTGTTCATTTGGAACTTCAGAAGTATAAATTCCTTGCAGTACGTAGGCTGCTGCTAACTTAGCTGATATCTCTACAAGCTCTCCCCAACAGTCATAAACTGGAGCATATATCTTATCTCCAGAAGCAAAAGTTCCTGTCCACATATTTGTAGCTATTGTTATATCATTCGTAAGAGTATAAGCAGCACCAACACTACCTGCAGCTTGAGCACCACTCTTACTTCCTTCTACAGAAAAAACTGTGGTAGATGTAAACGTAAACTTCCACAACTCTGTATGAGCACCAGCGTTTGCAGTAACAGCCCAAAGCTTCCCTGTGCTTGATGCACTGTAACTTTTTGCTACTATTCCAACCCAAGGTGTTGTTCTTAATGCAGCAGAAGCATATATAATATTTAAATGTTGGTGCATTGCACCTTTTGCTACTAATATTTTTGCTTCTATTTCATCTAATGTAATAGGTTGAGTAGTGTCTGTAGTATCTGTATTTGATATATCTAAAGAAGATGATATATCAGGATTAAGCCTAACTACATCTAACGCTGTACAAAATAACCTTGGTTTTAATGATTTTATTGTAGCCAATTAATATTCCAACTCCCTCATGTATGATAAAATACCAAGTCCTAAACACTTAGAAATTAATTCATGGTCTAAATATTCTAAATCAAATTTATTACTCATAAATAATGGTTCTGGTATTACTGCAGGACACTTTGTTGCTCTTAAAAAATATAACAATCTTTTTTTATTATTACCTTCAAAATACCCCTTCTTCATTCCTCTATCTACTAATTCAAAACAAGCAACTAATTCATCTTGTATTTTTTCAGCAAGTAACATTGAATTATTTGATCCTGAATGTAATGTTTCAGTTCCACTAACATGTTTTGCTGTAACTGAATTTAAATGTATATCTATTGCTAAATCAAAATTTTTAGTATTAATATCTTTAACCTTAGTTCTTAAACTACCTGCCACAAAATAAGCACTACAAAAAGCATAATCATTTAAATAAGTATATAATTTATCAGCTATAACAACTGTCTCATCATACTCAATAAGACCATTTACTCTTGCTCCTTTTTGAAATTTATAATGTCCGGGACATATAGCTATTTTATAATTTTTCATTATCTCACTTTTTCATCCCTATCTCTTTTATCCTTATCTTTTTTATCTTTCTTTTCTTTCTCTTTTTCCTTAGATAAATAAGTTGCTTTAGAACATGAGTTTCTTATAACATCATCAGAAGGGAATCTCTTTACAGCTTGAGCTTTAACCTTCTCTTTAGATGGAAATTTTACTTGAATATACTCAACAATATCCGGTGTAAGTATTTCACCTGTTTCTCTATCATACACATAAGGCCAAACTTGAATATTAATCATATTATCATCATCTGTTAAATATACTATATCATCTCCAACAAGTGATGTATCTACTAACCATATAAATTGTTTAGGAGCATTAAAAATATACTCATTACCTTGTTTAGTTATCCAACCTTTATCAAAATAACTTTTAAACACACCTTCCAAATAATAATCAGACTTAGTAGAAAAATCAGACTTATACATTTTAAATTTAGATACATCTCCCAGTTCATATATAATTACATCTTCAAACAACTGCCAATTAAAGTTAGCAACTATTGGGGTAATCTCTTGTGCTTGAGAAATATTAATATAACCAAGTAAAATAATTAAAATTATTAATAAAATTTTCTTCATTTATTTCTTTACTCCTTTATTGATAGTAGTATCAGACCATACTTCTTTTACTGGGGGTACATACTCACCTATATTCCAATTAAGACTATTAAAAAAATCTATCTGTTCTTTTGTAAAAGATGACTTAGATCTAATAAGTGAACTTCTTGTATTCTTAATAAAGTTATTTAACTCAGCTATCTGTGCATCTTTAGTAGTGAGTTGACTATCTTTTTGTGTGTTCTCTACTATTAATTGATCGGCTTTTTCATCTGCATATCTAAACGCTTTAGAATTTGCACAACTAATTAATAGTGGTAATAACAGTAAAATAATTAATATTCTTTTCATCTTTCCTCCGTTTTTGTAATAACATACTTTTGCAACATAGGCAACCAATCTTCTAAAAACAAAAAAACAAAAAGCAAAACAATCATCAACTCAGCCAAGCCAAAAACAAGACCCATAACAGAATGTGTTAAATCCAAACGCAGGAACAACCCCACAACAGAAAGTGGGAACATTATTGTGCAATAAATCAACAAAACAGAACCAAGAATGCCTTTTGTTTTTTCTACCACTTTTAAATCTCCTAATTATTAATACAAATTTAATTACTATAATATAATCATATTATTTTAAAAAGTCAACTAAAACATACTAACTTACTTTTCCAAACAACTTATCTGCCTGTTTATTCAGCCACCTAATAAATTTAAAATTTACATATATAAATCCATACAATTTATGTAATGGTGAATGGTACTCAGAATCTTTTCGTTGTTTAAAATGTTGCATAGTGTCATCAACAATACAAATTATTCCAGCAACCATAATTGAAAAACCAGTTCGATACTAACCATAACCCATTATAGGAAAACCAGCAAAAAGTAATAAAATGCCTAAATAAAGATGATGCCAACCTTTATACCATTTTTCCATAATTAATACCTTTATTTAAGTTACCTATCTATTTGCACATTCCCCGTGATGACAGTCATGTCATTTCCATTTGCGGTGTTTACAACCCGAAAAGATATCCAATCAAGCGCGGTTGCAGTGTAAGTAAAAGATGCACTTGCGCTCCCTGCATCTGTGCCACTTATATCCCTTCGCCATTGTCCTCTGTTTGCCTGTATAGTATTATTTATAAATATGGCTCCTTTATATGAATCAGTGTTCGCACCGGAAAATGATACTTCCCAATTAATCTCAACATCTCCGGCGCTCAATACTTGTATCGAATCGCCTTGAAACAAAAATGCTCCGCCATCATTAACATAAGTCGAAAAGAGGCTGTCAGATTCCTGAGTGATTTTTGCCCAATTACCTGTAGTCATTGCAAGAACTTGAGCAGAATCGGCAAACGCCATATATCCATGCGCTCCTGATTCTTGAGCCGCTCCACCAATGCTAAATGTTCCACTAACATCTACATCCGCTGAAAAGTTAACTTTCTCAGTTGCCACATCTATCGTTATGGCAATATCATCCGCATTATCATCAATTCCTAAACTTAAAAAAGCACCTGTTACTTTTAATCCTTTAACAACCCAATCAACCCCATGATCCTGAGTAACTGCAAAAGTTGTAAATAATAATAATAATAATATTATTGCTATTACGATATATTTTTTCATTGCGTTCTCCTTAATTTTCTATTTTACCCATCGTTACCCAACCAGCACCTATGTTTGTAGTGTCCAGGGCAGTATCTGTTCCTGTATAATAATTTAAACCATTCCAAATTAATGAGCCGTTCACAGCCTTAATAATTGTATGAGATGCATGTCCATCTAAAAAATAAGTATTTCCATTATGATAAACACTACCTCCATTTGCAGGATAGAATATTCCTAAACACTGTCGAGCATCAGATATAGTGATTGTATTATGAAACGCCTTTAATACAAATCCATCTGCAACCTGAAGCACATAATTTGGATCAAGATCAGTTATATTAACTTCATTATGATTAAAAGCTGTATTTGACGATGCCCCTAATATTGTTGAGTTGGTTTGTGCAGAATACCAGTTAAATGTATTGTAAGATACACTTAAATATCTACCACCTATTGCAGTATTGGAAGATAGTCCTGATACAAAGTCATTGCCTGTTATAATTGCGAAGGCGTTCTTATATACACCTATAAGACTACCAGTCCATCTATGAAAGATATTATTTTTTATAAAGATAGTATCTATAATTGAAGCAGTAAAACTAAGATTTGATGTTCCTGTATTTATAAATGTATTATTCTTTATGACAGGAAGATTCAATCTCTGCTGAAAAGCTCCCATTGAAAGATTTTTAAATACATTATTGGACATAATAAAAGGTATTGCTGTATATGAAGATGTTGTATCTAAATTAACAGACCAAAAAACAGAACTTATGTCAGATATTTCACAATTATCTATTGTGATTGATCTAAAATTAACAGAATCCCCATTAATAACATGAGTTAAGCCATCCACCTTAAGACCTTTTAGTGTTAATTGACCAATGTGACTCATATCCTCACTAATCTTTATCAGAGCATCATCAGTTGCATTTGGTGCGGCACTATAACTGCCACCAATAATATCCAAAGTATCAACATATACATTACGATTACTCTGCTCTGCATAATAAGCAGCACTTTTCATGGTAACTTCATTATCAATCAGTTTAACGTAACTTAGATTAGCTCCATTATTATGAACTATTCTAAGCCCATTATCGAATTCACATCCTTCTATATGAACCTTTCTATAGGGATCAAAGCTTACAGCAGATGAACTAATAAAAACAACGGCAACTAACCCATAACCAACACAATTAGTTATCTTTACATTCCTCCCACGTAGTCTGAAAAATTCACCCCCTTTAATCTGTGCATCAGTAACTCCAGAATAACGACAGTTGTCTATATAAGTCCAATCAGTCCCAAAGTGAGTGTCAACCGCAGTAATAGATTGTGTCGTGGAGAGTCTATGAGCTATTGGAGTATCAGTGAATTCTGAATCGGTTACCCTAAGAACATTGAGATGCATCGCTTCAATATATGATCCACCATAACCTGCACCAGATATAAAGTGCCTACAATTAACTCCATAAAAATTATCAATATTTGTCTCATCACCAAAGCCAACCACGTGCCCATAACCCAATCCATCTATTAGATAACCATCAACAGTTATACCGCTGGACATAACTCTCTTGTTATAATGAGTTTGAAGAGCATAAGCAGCGTGGGTGTTGCTTGCATAATCAGAATTTCTTGCAATAACATTTGTTGTGTCCATTCTAAAGTGACTGTTTTCAAGAACAACCTGCTCAAAACCTCCCGCCCCAATACCTCCATTTAGAACATTCAAGTTTTTAATAGTACAAAATTTGCCAGAGACATTAGCCCATCTTATAACCCCATCATACTCAGGGTTAGCTCCACGAGTAGCTTCAAAAGCGTTCCTATTCATTCTCTGATTAATCGACTTAGTGAAATATAACCTCTCCTTAACATCGTCAATGTAGTCGAAGATAAAACACTGTCCTATTTTATTTGTGTCCGCTATTATGAGAATATCATTATGCTCAACACCAATCCAATCATCAGGATCTACTATCCCTACCCAGCTACTATCTTTTATAAAATCAGTATCAAACAAGGTATTTGCTCGAATTGCTGTTAATAAGTTAGCACTTTCTGTTATCCATCCTGTTGAGTAGTTGTAAGTACGATCCAAGCCAGTCGTAAAGGTCATAAAATAACCATTCAACTTGAGCGTTGCATTGTTCCCCTCTATGTTGATATTCTTAAGATTTATAGCAGTTAATCTCCTACCATCTATATCATATACCCTATCAGCAAGCAATGATATTGTTAGATTGGTTCCTGCTCTAAGCATCATAGTAAAAGCAAGACTATCGGCAGTTCCATCTGCTCCGAAATGTTCAGGGAATAATGTTGATTTTGCAGATATTACCCTTGTTCCAGCCCCAAAGAATACCTGACTTCTTGGTGCTTCATAACTACCATTTAACGTGAAAGTTTGTCCTCCTGCTGTATTTAATTTACCATCTCGATCAAACCGTATAGATACATTTGAATTGATACTGATAGTTCCCGAAGCAAAGGAATCAACTATAACAAAATAATACTCGTCGCTTAGATTGTTCCCTGCTGTTGTGTTGTTAGTGGCAAGGGATGCAGCGGTGGTAATTATTATATCTTTATTTGAAAACACAGTATTAATGCCATGCTGACCAAAGCATAAACACGGAAGCAATAAAAAAAATAAAATTAATCTTTTCATTTAAACCTCTAAAATATTCTTACTATTCTTATGTAAATAATTACACTTGCAGAATTCCAATTATCCGCACTAATAAAAACATTATCTGCTACGTTGAAATCATCCACCCGTTGATTAATTGTAAAGCTCCCTTCATCGCTTGCTAACAAATTAGCTGCTGCAACAATTTCACCGCCTGCATCGGAAAATCCTATGTCTAAATTTGTGATTTCATTAGCTGTGGTGTTTTTGAAAATTATGCTTTCGATTATATACCCGGCAGGCAAGACACTTGACCATGTAGTTTCTCCAGTTACAGTGCTATCGTTAAATATTTCCAAATTTAGCCAGTTTTCTTCATTACCATTTACTCCAGCATAAATATCTCCACCATCATCTATAATAATCGAACTTGCAGTCAACGGCATGTCGAAGTCAAAGCCTAAATTATTAGTGTTAGATGCTCTCCAAATAGAATTTGTTGCAGGGTCAGCACCAATTAAGACGATTGAAAAGGTTTCACCGGAAGTTGATCCAGTATTAAGTGCATCGCCTAAGATAGAGAATGATGGTCGGAGTTCATTAACAACAGTTAGTCCAATATGAACATCTTTATTTCCCTCAATATAAAATGCTGGATTCGTCCCAACATCTCCTTTTACACTAAACCTTATATCACCAGAATCAGAATTATAGCCATTTGATATTACCATCCAACCGACGTTTCCATCAAGAAACATTTCCCCAAAAAGCCCACTGCTTCTTTTTAACATAATACCTGCATCACCAGTAGATCCATCACCAGTCACATAAATAGTTATCCCATGTCTACCGGAAGTGTTTGGCACTGTTATTTCTAAATCATTAGTTGGAACCGCCGTCTTAATCCCAACAAACCCATCAGGATTAAGATTAATGTCAGCCTCGGCAGCAGCAGCATCAACAGTTGTAATCGTCAAAGCTCCATCGGCTACCACTGTGAAAGTTGCGTAGTTTGTGGCATCGTAGCTTAATTTAAATGGGGTAGTGGCAGTAAGTGTAGTAATAGTTACAGTAACAAAACTTACACTTCCTGTAAATGACCAATCCCCTGTTATAGTCTCATTAGCACTTGCATTTAAACCACTTGCACCACCAACTTTAAATGTACTTGTTTTTTCCTGACCAAATAAAAAATTAACATTAATAATTGCTATTAAATATATTGAAAATAAAATACTAATAAATTTTTTCATTATCATCATCACCTTACCTGTACCTGTATAATACGAATGTTGGGGTAATTATACCATCCTCATCATCCATAAAAATTCCTACAATGACTCCAGCGAAAGGCCAAATCTCACCAGCTAAAGTACATGAATACCAATGATTAACACCACCTGCTCTATTACTCATCACCGGAGTAAACCTTTGTGCAGAAGTTGCTGTATAATCACTTGGGTTAGTAGCAGCCATTTTTAAAAAAGTAGAATCATTTGCACTTGGTCTACCATCATGCATCATTGGTTTTATCCAAACATAAATACTATCATAAGCATCATCACCAGCAGGAACAGCATTAGAATCAATCTTAACCGCTAAACCCCAAGTACCAGCTTCTAACTTGCTCTTAGCAGGGTTTAAAGAAGATGTATCAGGGTCTACTATTCCACCAGCAAAAGACCTAAATGGAATATACCAATACCTAACTGCCGTATCAGGCATAGTAGTAAATGTTACAGTAATTTCATCTCCCTGACTTGACATTGATACTACTTCTTGCTGTCCAAAAGATACTGTTGAAAATAAAAACATGAATAAAAATACAATTAAAATTTTTCTCATTTATTGCACCTCATTTAATTTTGTTTAACTTTCTCTCTAACTTTTTTTTCTTCATCGTAAAATTGTTTATTATATGATCCAAAAGATTTCTCTATAGTTCGTATGTGTCTTACTAAAGTTTCTAAACCTCTTGGTTCTAAACTAACAGCATGATCAGTTCCTTTCATTGCTCTATCAAGAGTAAAATGTTTTTCAATCATCTTAGCACCCATTGCCACTGCAGCAATGCAGATAGGAACTACTGAGTCATGACTACTATACCCCGTTGGTAGATTGTACTTTTTATATAAACTCCTCATATAATTTAAGTTTACTTTTTCTGGAAGAGTAGGATATATACTCGTAGTATGAAGTAAACATAAGTTACTATTAATTTTCAAAAAACTATTTATAGATTTTTCCAACTCTTCTTCAGTACACATTCCTGTTGACATAATTGTTTGCCTATTTAACTTAGCCACTTCTTTTACAAATTCCAAGTCTGTCACTTTAGGGCTTGGTATCTTATGATATATTGGTTTATACTGCTCTATAAATAACAAACTGTCTACATCAAATGTAGATGCAAACCAAGGCATTTCTAAATTTTTACATAACTTATCTATTATATCATACTGCTCTTTATCAAACTCAAGTCTTTTTTTATGTTCTCTATAAGAAATCTTACCAAACAATGGGCTGTCATATATCTCAGTTGAGTAAGTCAGTGGATTTCTTTTTTGAAATTTAACTGCTGAAACCCCACATTTTTTGGCTACTCTGACCATTTTCTTAGCTAAAGAAATGTCAGAATTATGATTTATTCCCAAATCCGATATTATCACAACATTATTCATATTTTTTACCTTTTGATAAATTATCCTTTGCCCACAGAGGTTGCATATTTGTATAATGAAACGCTTTTTTTTGTTCATTTTCATTTACTAAATTAAACAATGCTAATGGTTTTATATGATCAATATGAATATTACCTTCCATCAACTCCTCCCAAGACATGCCCTTAGTAAATTTAGATTTAGTATAATCAATAAAAAACTCCACACTACAACCAATTAACTCCATAATCTTTTTGTTCTTAGATACATTTTTGGCTCTTAATGCTAAGTACACCCTGTTCCTAAGTATCTTTGATATTCTAAACTTAATATTTGTCCAATAATTATTTTTAAAATATTTTTTATTTCGCTTCAAATATTTTTCTTTATTCTTTTCATAATAATCTTTCATATATTCTAAATATTCCGATCTTCCTTCTCCTTCCTGTCTAATTCTATTTTTTTCATATAAACCTATCCTATAATCAAAATCATTATAGTACCTACTTTTATCATATTCTTTTCTTTCCTTTTTATGATCTTCATAATATTTTTTATCACGTACATTATGTTTTTCCTTGTTCTTAATATGATACTCTTTACGATACTTTTTTAAACAATCTTTACACGTACTTTTGTAAGTCCTAACGCCTTTATAAAAATAAAAATTAGAAACATCTTTATCTTTTCCACAAGTAGTACATTTTTTAATTTCTCCCATTTAAATTCCTCATAATTGTCTTAGCATCCAATAAGTCAATTTCGTAATCTATATCGACATACTCTCCTTCAAAAACATAAGGTCTTGCATAAACACCTCTATCACCAAAGTTTAAATTATCTTCCAAAAACTCTTTACTAAAAACATAACAAGCCCCATTCTCTACTAATATTCTTTTCTCAAACTCTTGTCCAATCATCCATTCATTGTACCAAGGACTTATATGTTCACCTTTAAATGAATCTCTTTTCCAATACAACTTCTTATCCTTTGTTGGACTAACACACACAACAAGATTACATTCTTTATCTATAGCATTTATACAACCATCTATAATTTCTGACGAGATAGGAACAAATGTTGCTTGAATCAAAACATAATAATCAGCTTCTACTTCCTTAGTAAAATGCCTTAAAACTTCTATTCCAGTTGTGTCATCTTGAGCTAAGTAATCTGGTCTATCTATTATCTTAGCCCCATATTTCTCAGACTCTCTTTTTAACCTATCATCATTACTTGATACATAAACTTCTTTCAAAGAACTATTTTTTGCTGCTTTTATCGGATAAGCTAATAATGGAAGCCCGTTTAGTTTTCTCAGGTTCTTGTTTTTTAACCTCTTGCTTCTCTTCAATGGGATCATTGCTACTATTTTCATCTTTTTTACCTTTAAGTAATAATTCTCTTTCTTTTTCCAACACATCTAATCTTGCTTTTTCTTGTTTCTCTTTTTTTATTTTTTCTTGTTTTTCCTGTTCTTTATCGCCTTCAAGTAAAAGTTCTCTAAAATTATACTCATTTTTATAATATCTATTAACCACAACTCTCAAAGGCATTACTACCCATCCCCTACTAATTATACCACCTTCAGTTGCATTAATAAAAATACCATTTGTTTGATTCATCAATGCTGTATCTTCCATCCAAATAGCGTACGTTTTTAATGTCCCATTTGTAATTATTGGATTCCCATAAATATCCTCTGTCAATTCCTCTTTAAACTGAAACGCTTCAGTCTTTTCTAAAATAGTAGCTGAATGATGATTAGCAGGGTTATAATATCCTGAATCCATACCAATTATTGTTATTGAATCACATTTTAACCCACCAGAAGCAAAAGAAAATGCAATAGATGTTACACACCCACCACTACCAAGATAACCAATTTCCCCGGTAAACTCTTTTGGAACTGCTTGACAAAAAATACTTTGATCATTTGGAAAAACATTATACCAGCGAATATCAGCTTCTAATTCTTCCAACCTCTCAATAACTTTTGGATGAACAAAACTATCAACACAAACAAATATGTCTTTTAAAGAATTAATGTTTTCAAAGAACTTAGTCACTCTCTCTTTTGAATCTGCAATAAATATCATATCTGGAATAATTCCTAAATCTAACACAGGTTTTGTTGCTGAATCTACTGTAATAATAAGAGCCTTGTTTTTTATTTCTTTTAAAATGTTGATATTCTTATCTAAACTTGGCCCTGTTGCTACAATTATTGCAGGTAAATCTTTTAATCTACTAAAAAATGGAACGATACATTTCCCACTTCTTATTTTTTCTTCATTATGTACAATATTTCTTGCCCATTCCCCTATTCTTCCTTTGATTGTATTTTTACTAACCTCTTTTGCTAATGCAAATCTTTCTTCTTTATTCATAAGTTTATACCTTTATTTTTATCGAATTTAAACGATTATAAAGAACAACTATAATTTCAATTAAGTAACTATAGTTGTTCTATTACCTAATTAACATTTGCTATTACCTAATTACCATATTATTAATTTAGCTGTAACTGTAGTTGTGTCACATTTAACTTTCAAATGTGTGGCAGTGTGTGTTGCACCATCATAAACATTAGCAGCCTTATCTGATCCAACTAATGCATAAGCTATTGGTGTTCTGCCTAAACCATGAACAACTGATAATGTCACATCTAATGTAACAAAATTCACAGAGCCATAAATACCATCGAATTTCCCCATAGCTACTCCATGAGTACCACTACCTAAACTTATAGTAGCAGCAGCTATCTTTGCAGCCGTAATTGAATCCGAAGCCAAATCTGCTGCCTCTACTGCTGCAGCAGGCATATTTAGGGTAGTCAACACTGACATAACCCCAACTTGTATCCCCGATCTTTTAAAATGAGTTGTTGCCACCTAATTCACCTCTCTAACATATTATACTTTATTACCATATCATTAAATTATACACAACCGATGCCACATCACATTTAATTTTCAAATGTGTTGCAGTAAAAGTTGTACTATCATAAATATTACAAGCCAAATCACTCCCAATAAGTATATAACCTACAGGAACTCTACCTAAACCATGAGTAACTGTTACTTCAGTATTTGACGAATTAGTTGAGCCTATTGCTATAATAGCATCTAATTTTCCCATAGCTACGCCAGTAGTACCAGTACCTAAACTTATAGTAGCAGCAGCTATTTTTGCACCAGTAACCGCATTGGAAGCTATATCGGCAGCTTCCACTGCTGCAGCAGGCATATTTAGGGTAGTTAAAACAGAAAGGACTCCGACCTGTATTCCAGATCTTTTAAAATGAGTTGTTGCCATGTAGTTTCACCTCCATATTTACAAAATTAGGACTACTGAACCAAGACATGGCTACAAGCTTGGCAGTATTGCTATAAAAGTGGAGAACCTTTATGCACTCCTAATTTTATTTATTATTTTTAAAAATTTTGGGGAGTATTTATCTACTCCCCAAATTATTACTTTATAAACTATCTACTATGGTTCAGATTTAACAACATACTTATAATCAGAAGTATTACATCCACCAAAATAGGACACTTTAAAACGACTAACTATGTCATTCTCAAAAGCCTTTTCCGAATTAGATGTTTGTTCACTTATTTCGATAGGCCAGACAGTTCCCCAATAAGTCTGTTTGGCAAAATTACCAATATACCAATCAGTAGTATCAGTTAAAAAAGAAGAAATTATAATGTTAAATTTATTCTTATAAGGATTCTTTGCATTATCCGCAGTATCATACTGATGCTCAGAATTAACCAGCATCCATGCAGTTTCCTCTAAATCAGGTGGAATTAAAAGATCAATAGGCAAAGTTACATTAACAAACTGACCTACCTGATTTTTTTGTTTACGTTTTAAAATCATTGCAGCTTTAAGACCAACAGTACTTAATGCTGTATCTATTAAATTATCATTAGTTTGAACATCAAAAGAACTATGATCATTCGCATACATAGTTACAGAATTACCATTCCAAAACAATGATTTATTAGCACCTTCACCAGTTATTGTTTTAGTAGTTAAACTACAAGCTTTATTTATAATAAACTCAGCTTTATGATAACCAGCCATTTCACCAATTCTTCGTGCTCTTTCAACAATTTGCCCTGTTTGATCAAAAAGAATCATTTCTCTGGACAAAGATATAATACGACCAAACTTAAAAGATTTAAGTAAGATGTATTTCTCATCCAATACACTCTCTTCATAAGGCATTAACTGTCCAACTCGTTCCAATCCTTGAGGATCAGTAAAACCAACCAGTTTTTCCTCATCTCTTGCTACAGGGATTTCAGTTATTAACTTTCCCATGTCACCAAAAGCTAACTCATAAGCACCAATAACTGTTGGGTGTAACAATTGTTTAGTAATAACAGGGAAGCTTGAAGAAGCCATAGCTTCAGCAATTCTCTCCGCACTATCCATACGTAAATTTATTTTGTTGTCATGATTAACTAAAACCTCAAACAATTCATTAAATGAAACATTTGATGTGTTAATTTTCTTTTTCTTTATTAAACTTGAAATTTGTGTTGCTGTTCTTTGAAGTCCCTCTTGAACACTACCAGTATCCTTTTTATGGGCTTCAAACAAATTTTGTACTGAAATCATTTACATTCACCTCTCTATATTATTGTTAAGCATTCATCTCATATTTTTTAGCCAGTAAAGGAGCATCTATTAAAACTTTAATTCGTGTAGCAGTTGACCCCACAATGTTCTCATGTGCCCATGCTAAAGCTTGACTACCAGCAGCTACAAGCGCATTATCAGAAGTATATCTTAATTCTGCTCCTACATAATAAGAAGCTGCTGTAACATCAATATCTATAATACATTTGATATATACAGTAATATCATTTGATTCTGTTGCTAAAGAACTTTCTCCGGCAATACCTGCAAATAAGATATCATGGGTTGCTTTCGTTATCGCATATGCCTTACCCTTAGATCCATAAAGCAGATCACCTACCTCAAGGACAGTTGCGGTTGTTACTAACATTCTTACCCTATCAACTCCAGTTATTTCTCCCGGATGTATAATTGTTGGTTGCTTTGCCATTTATATTTCACCTCTCTATCTTATTTTTAACCGTCTACAGTATATAATTTTCTTACTCTTGGAACATCAATTAAAACTCTAAGTCTTGTAGTAACCGTCCCTACAAAATTTTCGTGTGCCCATGCTAATGTGTTTGCACCACCATCATCTTCAAGGGTATCAGTAGAAACCCATCTCAGACCTGCTCCTACATAATAAGAACCTGACGAAACATCAACATCCACAACACACTTAGTATGAACAGTAATAGCTTTCGACTCTGTGGCTAAAGAACTTTCCCCGGCAATGCCTTGAAACTTAGCATCGGCTGTTGAAGCTGCAACTGCATATACATTACCTACTGACGCATAAACCAAATCACCAACCTCAATAACAGTAGCAGTTGCCACTAACATTTGCACTCTATCAGTTCTTAAATCACCCTCACTTACAATTACTGGTTGTGGCATTTATATTCACCTCTCTCAAACATTATTATTATTAAAAAAATCCTAAGTAAGCCCATAAAGTCCTGCTATCATAGGAGCATCTATTAAAACTTTAATTCGTGTAGCAGTTGACCCCACAACATTTTCATGCGCCCACGCCATTGTGTTACTACCAGAATCAGCTTGCATAGCATTATCAGATTTATACTTTACACCTGCTCCAACATAGTACGAAGCTGCTGTAACATCAATAGTTATGATACATCTTAAATGAACTGTAATAGCTTTAAACTCTGAAGCTGAAGAACCTTCTCCAGAAATACCTACAAACTTACTGGCTATTGTTGAAGCTGCTACAGCATAAACTTTACCCACTGATGCATAGAGTAAATCACCCGGCTCAATAACAGTTGCGGTAGCTACAAACATCTGAACTCTGTCAGTTCTCCTATTACCTTCAAGTATAATTGTTGGTTGCATTTATTTTTCACCTCTCTCAAATCTAAAATATTAAACTATAATCCTATAATTTCCTCAGCTTTTTCATCAGAAATACCTTCGTCTTTCGCATCAGGATCTTTAATTTCTTTTGTATCTTTATTTTTAGGTTCTCCAACATCTTTAATTTTACCAGACAATTTCAAAACTAAATCTTCACGATCTTTAATGTTTTTATCAATATCATCAGTCTCAGTCAAACCCATTAAAGTAGCACGAAATTCATCAGTGATATAATCTTTACCTATCTTAGACTCTTCCAGTTTTTTATCCACCAATTTACCTTTTTCTACAACCTTCTCAGCAACCTTAAACTCATCATTTTCTTTTCTTAATTTAACCATTTCCGTATCAACAGTTTTAGCGGTTTCTTTAAGATTTTTATTTTCCTCTTTTACTTTAGTAACTTCCCCATCTTTTTCTGCTTCTTTCACGAACTTAACTTTAAACTCATCCTCTAACTGTTTCACCAACTCAGGATTATCTTTCTTTAATTGATTCATATCCATTTCAGTTTCACTCTCCTCAATTTTTACTTTATTAATATTATTTTCTGTTACTTGTTTACCATCTTTACTTTCAAATAGCTCTTTTAAAATCTCATCTATTTTATCTTTACCATGTTCTTGAATAGCCTCGTACATATAAACTTTAGCAAAATCTAAATCTAACATTTCTTTCTTGAAATCATTAAAACCCTTACTCAAAGCTTTCTTCATATCCTCTTCAGAAACATTACTTCTATCCAACTGACCCATTAAATACCACAGATAACTATAGAAGCCGTCAGTTAATCTACTAAATTTCTTATACTCAGAATTAACATACTCACCCATAGATTTTATTGCTTCATAAATAATATTAGGATCTTCCACATCAAGATCATCAGGCATCCCAGCAACAAGTCTTAAAACTTTTCCTTTAGCAGCAGCGTTTAGTACAAAATCAGCAGAGTTAAATTTTATAATTTCCTGAACTATCCTTCCAGTTCTTCCTTCTACTGTTCCTTCTCTAATTACTGCTCTTGCATCAATACTAATCCCAACTTCTTCTGGATATTTTCTAATACGTTCAAATAACCATTCCTCACTCTCAAAAACATGAATCTTTGCAAAAGTAGAACCATCCTTATAATTAGACTCAGAAATTTGAGCAGACCAATCACGCATATCTCGTCCTATATAATCAGCTTGATTTTGAGTACGTAAATGATTGGAATACATTTTTTTCTTTTCAAGTAAATGCCCTGTAAAAGATTCAATTACTTTATTATCATAATAATTACCATTCTCTGACCACCCCTGCTCAATAACCTTAATTAAAACATTTCTATTTTTTTCATCAATAACCGCCTCAGATAAATTTGGAATACTAATAGAAACATTAAAATCCTTTAAACCTGTAACAATTTTATCCATACAATTTCACCCACTTTGGATTTTTAGTTTATAAACGAAAAAAGGGTTAATAAAAATATACTATTAATATACTTTTATTAACCCTTTTGCTTTTTATACGCTTTTAGTTAACAAAAAATTAAAACACTATACTGAGAACACCATACAATATACTAAATAATCTAAATCTTGTCAAGTAAAATCTTTAAAAACCTAAACTTATGACTTCCTTTTATACATAACTATTTAAATATAATAAACTTATCTACATAAATCTTTTTACTTTTTATTTATCAAATCCATAATCTCAAGATATTTCTCTTGTAACTTATTTGTTTTTTCAACTATCTTCATATTGTCACAAACATCTTCTTTTATTACTAACGATATTTTACCATGAAAAGTTCCCGAATTAAATAAATCAAGTAAATAAATTATATTTAACCATATAGGAGCACCTCTTGGAGATAATAATTCTTTATCCATAGCCTCACACAACCTAACAACTACCTTTTCAATTATCTCAGCTTTAACTTTATCATCCATTATATCTTTCCAATACTGTGGAGAATCCAAATTATAACACCTACCCTATCAAATTTTTAATTATCGTATTCGGATCATGAATCGCCCGACCAATTGTTACATGTCTTACTGAGTTAATCATAAAAAACCTATCATGATTAACATTCCCTTCTATATTTATCCTATCAGAAAATTCACTATCCATAAAATAAATATGAAAAGCAAAAGGATCTTCACAAAATGTAGATGACACCATAGGAAAATTATGATTATTAATAAGAGCTTTAGCCTCATAGGGTATGCTAACATCAGGCCATATATACTCCTTAATAGGTGTATCAAAAGCCCAATTTACTAATTCCCAATTCCGAAAATCTACAGCCACAGCATCTGCTCCTGCTTCAATACATTTATTATAATGTTCTAATGTTGGGGTAATATAATTTGAGTACTTATCATCCTTCATCATACCAAGAACAAACATATCTTTGTACTTTCCTTTAGCATAAGAAATAAGTAATGGATTATCTATTCTTAACCCCACAACATTTTTATTATTAACCAAAATGTCAATCAATGTAGATTCAATAACAGTGTAAGCACACCTATATTTTCTCCAACCATGTGTTTGAACACATACAATTAATCCCGGTTTTTTTGGTTTATTCAACTTTTTCTCCTTGATATATTGGATATATATGATCTAAATGTTTTTTATCTTCAGGCAGTTTAAAATCTTTTTCAAATAAAAATATTCCAGCATGTTTTAATTTACTTTTTTCCACAATAACCAATTCATTTTTGTGATTATATTTACAGATATCTACTTCAATATAACCACTATCATTCTGAAGAATATTATAAAAATCTCTTTTCGCTGTTTTAATTACCTTATTTCTACTATTCAAATTTGTAGCTATCCTACCATATTTTTCAATTTCATAATACCCATTAACCCACCGTTCACTTTTTATTTCGTATCCAACCATAAAATGTATTTTATACTGTCCCGGTCTACCTATGTTTGACAATTCATCTATATTTAAATAATGATCAAAATTATTTAAATATTTATTAGATTTTAAAATATTTTTTGCTAAATGCCTATCACAATTACCATCAAAATCAGTATCTCTTTCACAGCATTGTGATTCTTTAGACCTTAACTTAAAAGGATTAAATAATAACCCAATGGCAGAACCTATTACAGTACATTTAAAAAATTTTCGTCTATTCATTTTTTTTTCCTTTCTTTGATTGCTGCTGCATTGCCCCACCAAATTGTGTCATATCAGACATAAATCGTTCCAGTGTTGCAACATAAGTTGCCTCATTTAAAATATGATATATTTTTAATGCAGTCTCATCTGCCATGTTAAAAACCTTACCTTCAACATTTATTTTATCAAGAAAACTAACCTGCCCATTTTTAGTCATAAAAATAGCAAAGGCAAAATCAATATCATCTGAATTAAGTTTATTCTTTTCTTTTTCTTTCTTCTCTTCTTTTTTCTGTTCTTGTTTTAACAACAAATCGCTAACTATACTTTTCTTTTCCATAATTATTTCTCCTTTTTTACTTTGTTCATTAAAGTCTTCTAATAAATAGTTCATTTTTAACGAAATCCTCTGAAAACCCCATCTCCATAATACAATCTCTCTAATTGATCTCTTTGTTTTTTCTCAGCTTTATTATGATAGTTCTCTAACAATGTAGCATTAACTTTAAATAATTCTTTATGTATTTGTTCATCCGAATATTTTGTAAAGTTAACTGATAATAAATCAGAATTAGTATGTTTGTTCTCATAAAAATCTTCTATATCTTTTATCTTACCCATCTTTACTGCATCGTAAAATAGAGGAGTACCAGGATAGCTTGTAACAACTCGGATGGTTCTTATCTGAGCTTGATCATCATACTTTAACAAAAAGTCTTTTCCTTTATGCAACACTTCAAATGTTTCACCTTTATTACCAAACATTAAATTAAGTCCGGGAGAAATGCCTACTTCTAATGTTACCTCTACTCCAACATCAATTTGAGCAACAGTTAATTTTTTATTTATTACTTTCAACATCTCATCATCATAAGACTCTATCCCATAGTTTATAAACACACAACCTGATTCCTTCATTAAGTCTAAAACTTCTTTATCCACTCTGTCCAATCTACCACAACACCAATACTTAATATTCAAATCTGCTTCAAGAAAAGCATTTGAAAGTTCTAAAGCACGTTTTTTAGAAACAATAAACAACTCATCTGAAAAAAAGATATAATTTATTCTATATTTTTCTTTTAACCACTTTATCTCTGCTACTATATTATCAGGTGATCTTAATCTCATTCCTTTTTCCATCCTCAAACAAAAGCAGCAATTTGCATAACATCCGTAGGAACTTAATACAGGAAAAACTCTATCTGTTGGTGATGCATTAGGCGGTTTCATTAATGCATAATAGTCCATCGGGTATAAGTCCCATGCTGGAAATGGAATATCATCAGGGTTTTTTATTAATTCTCTTGATTTTGTTTGGACATACCTATCGCTAAGAAAACCATCTATGTGTGAAATTCCATCTATTTCATCTACTAACCAAGGATCATACTTAGTATTATCAGAAGGACATAATTCTTTTATTGTATTTATACCCTCACCATTAACTATATAATCTATATCAAACTTTCTAAGAAAATATTCAGGATCAGGCTTAAACATATGACCACCAGCAATAACTGTAGGTCTATTTTCTAATTTATTTATTGCCTTCATTATTTTTTTCATCTTATTATACTGATAGTATCCTGCAACAAAAGATATTCCTACAACATCGAAACGATTATTTTTTAAATAATTATATAAATGTTCCTCAGAATAATGATACTGATCCTGTGCATAATTTTCTACATAATGCCCACTATCCTGTAAAATTCGTGCAATGTACATCAACCCCTGAATAGGCCATGAAACTATTCCAGAACCATTATCATATGAGATTAAAAGTATTTTCATTTTATACCTACCTTATTTTTCCATCCCTCCACATCTTTTCTATGTATATGAATACATCGTAAGTGGTGGTTCATTCTGGTTTCAAGAAAAATTCTCTTCACTAACAATGTATTTTTTACTGAAGGTGTCGCATACCAATGATAAATTATTACATAACCTCCATCCTTACATACTCTTACAGCTTCCTGAGTATACTGCTTAAAATGAACAGCTTTAGTACCATACAACCTCTTAGCTAAATCTGTAGAATATGGTGGATCAAGTAAAACCATATCGAATGTCTCATCCTTAAAGGGCAATACATGAGCATCACCTTTTATATCTGGAACAACTTCATCCTTCACATCCATACGATAACCATATTTAGCCTTACCACCAAAAGGCTGAAGTAGTTTATGCTTTTCTGGATCTAAATTTAATTCTCTTAAAAGTTTTATTTCAAAATGCAACGGAAATGACCCAATATACTTACTCTTCCCCGGTCTTGGCAAAACCCATGCTAAAGATTCTATCATACAATTTCTCCATTTTTTACTAACTTTATTTTTTCTTTATTTCTTTTTTTAATATACCTTAAAATCATATTATCTGACATATTATCTTTATACTTTAATAAAATTTTTTCATTAAAGTCAGAATTTTCATAGTATCTTTCATCATCAACCTTCCATTGCTTAACAGTTTTTATTTTAATTCCTTTCATCATATCATTAATTATTTTAGTTACTCTATAAACACTATGGGATATTACCCTACATCCTATAGTATGGACATTATCATAAGAGTAAAAAACTGGTCTGGTATGAGTAATAATATCTCCTGTATCAATGCCTTTATCAATACAATAAATTGTTGATCCCACATACTGTAATTCATCATTTACAAAAGGAAAAAAGTTTGTTCCACTTCCACGATAATACGGAGATAAACCAAGGTGCATACCAACAAGATTACCTTTAGGAAAAAGACCTATTAACTCATCCTTTAAAATATATGACCCATAAACAACTCCATAGTCAGGTTTTATTTCTTTTATAGCATCAATAACAAACTGTTTATTTAATTCTTTATATCTGATTGGAAAAACTTGTGCATTTATAAACGAAAGATTATCTTTAAAAACACTTTTTTCTATCTCATATCTTTCATTAAAATGATCTGCTATAAGAGATACATCACCTATACCTGAAAGAATATCTTTCCTACATTCTGAAATAACATAAGTATTAAAATGTGCTGATATCATATTAGCAACAAACTTATGCCTAATAGAATTATTTGTAAACACTACAATTTTTTCACTCATTTATAATACTCCTATTGTACTATATTGCGTACTCAAATCTTTTTGATATACCACATTTACTACAAGAATGGATATAATAACCATTATTACATGTAATAAATGACTTCCAAAACTTACCACTCCAATCATGATTTTCCACATGCATGTTATCACCACAACTTGGGCAAATACCTCTTTTTATATAAGAATATCTTTCCTGCTGTTTCATTTTTAAACTATCAATTTTATTCTTCTTTTTTATAGCAGCTTCACAAACATCATTATATTTACTCATAATACTCCTCCATCTCTTTCTGTAAATCATTACAATCATATCTTGGTAGTAACAATAATTCATCTACTTGTAAATCTGCAGTTCTTGGTTCTATAGTAAAACCAAAATTATATTTTCTTTTTCTTAAAATTTCTACTACATCTGTAGAATAGCTCCCGTAAGGATAAGAAAATACCTTTTGTGTTTTATCATTTATTTTACTTAACATCCTATCTGAATATATAATCTCTTTCATATTCCTAAACTCCCCTACCTTACCCATCCATTCATGTAGATACCCATGCCCACCAAAGTCATAATCATCATAACTATTCATTATCTCTATCTCAGAAGGACTCATATATATATTCTCAACAAACTCATCCTCGTTTTCTGTAACATAAAATTTAAATAAATCATCAATTATCTTAGTCCTTACTGAAAAATGACAATCTCTTTGTAAATATCTTTTTATTGTAGTAACTATTTTATTATCAAACCTACTATCCTTACCATAACTATTCATTACTTCATCTAAATTTATATTATAATACTGATTAATGTACATAAAAACAGAATATGGATTATCTAAACTTGCTAAAATATAATGCAGCTTTGTAACACTTAATGCCTTTTTACTAAGATATGGTCTTGCAGAAAGAAAAAATACTGCAGGAATATTATGCTCTCTTAGTATAGGAAAAACAGTAGAAAAATGGCTGGATAATCCATCATCAAATGAAAGTAATACAGAATTTTCTGGCAAGTTATTATTAAAATTTAAATCATACAATGAAATAAACCTATGTTTAGTCTCTTTTAAATATTCTATCTGTCTAATAAAATTATCTATAGAAAGAGAATTTAACCTATCAAACTTAGAATACCTATCTGCCTGAATATAATGGTATACATATATTTTTACTTTATTGTTCACCTATTACTCCTATTCATTTGGTCTATCAAAATCACCAAAACCTTTATGTATTCTTAATCTATAATCACCTATACTTTTATCCTTAACTTTATAACAATAAGAATGAGTAGTGTTTTCCCTTACAAAAGGCTCAAATAAAGTTGGAATTATTACCCTACTTTCTTCTTCTCTTTTCATAAACCCTGACCTCATTAAATCAAAATTACCCCAACGAGCATTCATAAATACGATGTATTCAACATTATTTTCTTTCATTATTTTTTGAAAAACATGGCCTAAATTACTAAAATCAAGAAGATATCCAGTACAATCCACAATAAATATACACTTATTTGGTACAATTCTATAAGTAATAACAGACATTATTTTATTTTCTTTTCCAATAGTAATATACTTATATTTATAAATAGGATGTTTTACAAATCTATTTACTATGTAAGACCAATAATTTTCTATTGAATCAACATCTGAAGAAATTAGTTTAGTTCTTTTCCCATTACCAGTATGGTACACAAACCTACAATTCAAAAAGCTACTATTATCTTTAAAATAAACATCTCTTTCATGATCATCAATCCTATATCCAGAGATATAATTACCATCAAAATTTTTAAGTATTTTAAATTCTTTTTTATCCTGATTAACCATATAAAACACATTAAGATAATTAATTTTATAACCTAAACACATATAAATACCCATAGCAGCATCACTCAAATGTCCTCCAGCAATTATTTTTGGGTTGAGCAATTCTGTAAAACAATGAAGTAAAGACATTCCTAAATTATCTTCAATTGATCTCCACATACTCGTCCAAATAACAGGTGCAAGTTCTACAACTTCCTTTTTATAAAACAAATTCTGTGGTATAAACCCAAGCATTCCTTTTATTTTATTCCTATCTTTAGCAATAATAAAATTAACCTTATTATCTTTTACATATTGCCAATCAAATAATTCCCTATTCCTTGAAAGAATATGATTCTCTTTCCAATGGTTGTGAATAAACTCCTGTAGTTCTGGAATCTCTTTTATTTTACACCTTGCTATTTGCACTTACTTTTTATCTCCAAACTCAGCTTGTCCCGGATCACTATGTACTACCTCTTTTTTTACATAATATTCCTTCATTTCATCTCTAACCCATCCAAGCAGCCCATAACCACAGATATCTTTCCAAGGACTCTCACCCATCTGATCTTTCTCATCTTTCTTATTGACAATTCTAAACATCTTATCAATTATTCGTGTTAAAGCTAAAACATCCCCATACTGCTCAACACTAACCCCATTTGGGTATAAAACTTTAAGAATATTTCCACTGACATTAAAGCTATTACCGTAAGCTGAATTTTTTTCTACTAAAACCTCACCTATTTCTTTTCCTTTTTCTAAAAATTTTTCATGAAGTTTACTCATAATTTTTTCTCCTCAAATCTGTCTTTTAAAACTAAGTACAATAAATACAAAGCTGATTTATCTTTTCTCTTAAAATCCTTTATTTCACCACCAGTACTTCTTTTACTTTTAGTGACTTTATACTTGTAATTACCTACTGTTTTAGTTCCTGTCCCATCATTTGTAATCTTAACTGTATATAAATTCTGTTTTAAACTACGAAAACCAAACTTATACAAATCTATTTCAACTTCAATCATTACCCCTCACTTTCTTAAACCTATCACTAACCATATATTTATCAGTAACAATATATCTTATTGGAATTTTATATTGTTCCAATCCTCTTTTTAAACAAAACTCTCTTATTTTTTTCTCATAGTTTTTAAACTCTTTTTTAAAACAAATTTGACCACACACTATATTACCAACTAAAGAATGTTTTTCAGAATATACAGTTATATCTTTTACTTCATCCATCTGCAAAATAACATTCTCAACTTCTTGAGGGAACAACTTTAACCCACCAACATTTATTAATTCACTATCACGACCAATTATCTTAAAATATTCTCCTTTAACTTCAACTTTATCACCCGTGTTGAACCAATCACTAACAATAAAGCCATGATTTAAATAGCCCAAAATACTACTTTTAGCCTTTACATGTAGTATACCATCTACTACTTTAGTTTTATATCCTTCCCCACCTATTTTTACCCACAATGAATCATTTGATTTAGACTCTGATCTCAATACTCCTATCTCAGAACTACCATACACTTGTTGAAACTTAACTTTTGGAAAAATTTCATTAAGTCTTTTTAAAATAACTTCAGGCATAGGCTCTGTCCCATAAGATATAATTTTCAATGAAGATAAATCAAAATATTTATAGGCATCACTTAATAATAAAAGTTTTAAAAATGTGGGGGTTGTAGGAAGTAATTCTACTTTATATTTTTCTATTAATTCACAAATATGTTCAGGAGATCTTTCCTTTGCTAAAACTAATGTTCCAGCATTAGATAAAGTGTAAAACATTGTATTTAACCCACCCATATGATCAAAAAGCAGAAAAGGAATTGTTATTAAAGTTCTCTTTCTTACTTTAAATTTATCTAACAAAGAAACAAAATCATGAACTACCCCTTTAGGTTCTCCAGTTGATCCTGATGTAAATAAGACAAGTCCGGGATGTTTTCTTATTACATCTAACTCTTGATATAATTCATGTAATGATGTATTATTTTCTTCATAACAACTAAATAAATTATTACTATTATCACTAACACACTCATAATCTACTTCTGCTATAGAAGAAAATTTATCCACTTTTACCCTATGCAAGCTACTATCAAGTGGAACTATCACAACACCTTTTTTTATTAAAATAAGCATTAAAGCTATAGTATCAAGTGAATAATCTGAATACATAGAAACAACCTGCCCTGAACAAATACCACTACCCATTATAAAACCACTATAAAAAATACATCTATCCATAAGTTGTTTATATGTTATTTTAACACCATCTTGTATAATAGCAATATTATCTTTATTTTCCTCAAATATCCTAAACAGAAAACTTACTTGATTAATCAAAATACACCACCTAACGTAACCACTTGACCTGTAATCATATCTGACTTAGGTGAAATGAAAAAATCAATAACATTACTTACATCATCGAACTTTCCGAACCTCTTAATAGCCTGTAAGTCTATAATTTTATCAAGTTTAGATTGATCGAACCCTTTTAACAAGTTCGTTTTTATTACGTTGGGAGATACGCAATTAACTGTTATTGGGGCAAGCTCTTTAGCTAAATTCTTAGTCAACTGTTCTATAGCTGCTTTTGAACAAACATAAGCAGTTTCACCTTCAAGATTTAAATTAACTCCTATAGATGAAAAATTTACTATTCTTCCTTTACTTGCTACTTTAGCAAACTGCTTACACATCATAAGAGTACCTAAAAAATTTGTATCCATTATTTTTTCTACTGTAGATATTGGAGTTAATAAAAAATGATTCATAGAAGCAATTCCAGCACAGTTAATAAGAATATCTGGAATTATTTCTAAGTCATACTTTATAACATTAAAAAATAAAACTATAGACTCAGCACTACTTATATCAAGATTAAGATCCATAAAATTTTCTGGCTTATAACCATCAACCTTAAACCTATGCTCTCCTCTACTACCACAAAAAACCCTATAACCTTTAATGAGATAGTAATCTACAAGATAACTACCAATTCCAGAAGAACTTCCAGTTATAATTATCGTTTTCATTTCTATTATTCCTTATTTAAAACAAGACTCAAACTTTTATACAAACAATCAGCACATACAGTAACCTGCTTAACTGTATCATTATTACCAACAATAAAAGAAATGACATTTGGTTTTATGTTATTTTTAGTAGTATGAGCACACTTAGATTGAGTTATATCAAAATTAGAAAGTACATAATTTTTTACAAAAACATTACCACCCCAAAAAACTCCTCTTTCATTAACAAACTCATGAAGTTGCGCTTTAAGTCCTGCATTTACTCCAGCATCCAAATTAAACACAGAAGCACCTTTTATTAAGATATCTCCAAGATCGTATAACTCTTTTTCTCTTTTAGGCTTTTTAAGTTTTCGTTCTTCTTTTACTATTTTAAACCCAAACATAAATACTCCTTTTTATTTTAACCAACCCCAAGAAGATCTATTTTTTATTTTACTTATAGCTGTCTCACTTACACCGTGGAATACTGCTAACTTTGCAAAACTATCATTAACATTGTTTCTTATTTCTAAGACCTCTTTTTCAACAAGTTTACTACTTCCAATGTTAACTCCTTTTGCCTGTCTGTTACGTTCAACCATGTCATACATATTATGAATGTGTAATCCCTGCAGTAAATGTTTTGGATTAATACATGCTTTATTATCACAAGTATGCCTTATTTCTATTTTTCTTGGTAAGTTAGTTATATTAAAGTAGTCTATAAATATAACACGATGCATAGCCTGTTTCTTGCCTTGATACCAACGCTTAGGGTACCCATCTTTACCAATGTGATAAGATATACACACCCAACACCCATTATTATCAATACTATAAATTATTTGCTTCCTATTATTTTTATTAACATTCTTTAACTCATAAATCATAAGCTGCTCCTGTTTTTTTATTCTTGGTCAAAGTGGCAAGACTCGAACTTGCGACACCGTGATCCCAAACCACGGACTCTACCAACTGAGCTACACTTTGACTACCTCTGCCCACCCCAAGCATAAATTTTTACTTCTCATTTTTTTCATCTAACTTAATATACAAATACTTTTTCAAAAAGTCAACACTTTTAAATGGAGAATTTTTTAATGAAAAAGCTTTATCATCTGCAACAACAATTTGTGTGTCAAATTCCTCATTTACAAACTGCTCCACAGCAATAACTATTTGAACAAGGGTAAGGGAGTCTATTTTGCTCCCTTGCCCAAACAGCACAGTATCTTCTGACTTTTTTATGTTTATACTATTAATATTATTAACTTTATCAATTGCTTTATAGATACAACCTAATATCTTATTTTCCATCACCAGTATCTCCACTTTTTTTAATAACTTTACTTTTAGCACTAAGTTCAAGCTTTTTCTTTTCTAACTTATCACCTTCCGCTTCTACTCCAATACCCATATCTCTTTCTTGCTTCATTCTGAATAACTCTTCCATCCAATTATATCCTGCCATTTCTGATAATGTTTGATTACTAACAATTCTTAATTCGCTATGAATTTGTAAAACACCAGCTTGAGCTAAAGCATCTTCTCTAAAAACATCAGGAAATATTTTAGTAATAGGTATTTCCTCAGTAGGTATAGTTACAGTCTCATGTTTACCTTCTTTAAGAATTTTAGTAGCTTCTTTTACAATACTATCATGAGATTTTTTATCTAAAATCATTTCATTTATTAACCTCATAGCTTCAAAAACTTTTTCTTTCTTAAATCTTGGCACACTAACTTTATTATTAAGTTTTCCTGATACTATTCCTGCATGGAGAGCAACCCTAAACATTTTATCAAAATTAGCTATCCAAAAGTCCTGATTGAATATCATACCCTGACTAAAAGGAGTATCCATCTTTTTTATGCTGGAGTAGTTTTCCTTGTCTCCACGTTGATTTAACACATGTAAAGGTATAGTTACCCCACTACCAATAGCATACAAAATTGCTAATCCATCTTGTTCTGATCTATCAGCATTTATTTGTGGATTTTCTATACGGTATTTTATATTATTAGTTTCCTGTAAGATTTGACCACCTTTAGGGGATCTTGTTCTCGTAGTATTTATCTCTGTTCCTCTTCCCCTAATAGTTTTAATCCACACTACTTTACTTCTTTCATGATTAAGTCTTACTCTATCAAGTAACCAATCTTCATAGTATTTCAAATACTTCATAACACTATCCATTGGTACTCTACCACGAACTTCATCAGGGTTATCATTATATCTTACAAACTGAACAAGCCTGTCATCTTCTAAATTATCATGTACTTCTGATTTATGTTTATCAATATTTTCATCATTTAGTTGTGTAAAATAATCAACATCAGCATAGTGCAACTCTCTTTGATCTATTAATCGACTATCCCATGATTTTCTTACTCGTTTATATGCAAGAATAGTCTCTATATCTTCGGGATGAGATTCAATAGAATCTATCTCTTTTGGTCTGATTCTTCTTACTTTTACCTGACCAGTTTTTTTACTTATAAAGTACAAAATAAAATATTCCCCTTCAATATAAGTAGATTTTACTAACTCTTTTTGTCTTAAATCCATTTTATTAAATGTCCAAAAGTTCATAAGAAATTGTTGAACTTTTTGATCAGGGGCTTCAAATTTTAATCCTCTACCAACTGTATAATGTTGTATAGTATTAACAATAGATCTTGCAATAGGGTTTGTTCTTGATTTATTATAAGCTGCATCCTGCATAGCCCAAAGATCGGGTAAACTTTGGTATCTTTCTATATCTAAGATAGTTCCTAAACCTAATTGTGTCCAACCAGTATCTCCTTCTCTTATTTTTGCTAATTGTTGTTTTACTGCATCCTTATCATTTATCCTATGAGAATACTTTTTAAGAAATTCTTCTGCACTCATTTTACTAACAGCATCAGTCATACTTCCATCATAAGACTCGTAAACATAAAAATCTTCATCATAAAAAGTATCACCTACAGAGACTTTTTGTTTCTGATTAAAAAGTCTTTCTTCTGCAAGTGCTTTTTCTACAGTTTTAGATATTTTTTCACTGATATCTTCTAAATCTTTTTTATAAGTTTTTTTAATATCAGATATAACTTTTTTATTATTACTTTTTATCTTACTAATTGTATTTTGATTTTTCTTTTCCTGCTCAACCAATGAATTTTCTTTTTCCTTTTTAAACTCATCCTTCATCTCAAAATAGGCTTTTTGGTTCTCCTTTTCCTGCTTATCTAAAATTTCTTTTGCTCTTTTCTTTGTTATCATCTAAATCAAACACCTTTCTATTTACTTAAAAATTACCCTTACACAAACACAAAATTTTTAGCGGATTACGATGTTGCTGCCCTCAGCAATATCCCACTCTTTAAATTTTTTGTTATTAAATTATTATTTTGCCAACTCCTCTCTTTAATCGTTATATCTCTCATAAAAATCATCCCCACCATCTCCATCATCAGTATAACCATCGTCCAGTAAACTATCTTCTAAATTATCATAAAAATCATCATACATTGAATCTTTACCACTACCCCTATCTTGGTCAACCTCAACCATAGGAATCTCATTACAAACAGCATTAAAAACTGACCCTGCTAAAGCCTGTGCCACATCATCACTACCTTTATTTGGTTTAGTAACAAGGTCTATGTTATTCTTTCTTATTGATTCTAAACGTAATAGTTCCCTTAAAAGGTGTTCATGGTATGGAATCTTTATTCTATCCTCATACATTGCATCTTTTAATGACTGATAAGCTGCTGTATATTGCCTACCTGTTGATTCTTTACGATAACCATCTCTCCTACCCCTCTCTGTTTTTTGATCATGATCAACTATTATTTTTGATGATGTTCTATCCATGCTCAACTCTGCAACCGTATATCCATCATCTCTTAGTTGTTGTTGAATGTAGGAAGAGTTATGAACAAAAACACCACACTCTAAACCAAAATTATGATATTTAGGAACCTCTATATCATAAACATCCTCGTACCCATAAAACTTGACACTAACAACTCTATGGTTATTCCTATTTTTATAATCTCTAAATCCAGCATAACCTACCTTTTTAAGTTTATTATATACCGTAGTAAAACTGCAACCTACTTTATCTGCTACAGCACAGCCACTATCCTCAGAATCACATATACTAAAAAACTCAGAATTACTAATAAAAATTCTATTAGATTTTTTATTATGTTTTGATTTTAACCCACTAAACCCTTTGTAACCCAAATTTTTTAACCTACGGAAAATAAGCATATAACTACAATTTAGTTTATCTGATGCCTCTCTTAAAGTATTGGATTTCAAACATATATCAATCATGTATTCATTAGTTAAACTTTTTCTTAAATTACCACTACCTAACTTCCTTTTAGTCATCTTATCTTTATAACCATCTCTTTTCCATATACCTTTCTGTGCAACAGATACTTTATCTGACTGAATCCTTCTTTCTTCTTCTGTTAAGTTATCCCACCAAATTTTAACTTTTTTACCCACTTTAGCACTATGTTCTTTTGTCTTAGGAACTCCCTTCCATGATTGACCATGCTTTCTTATATGATCTGTATTAGACAACCTTTCTAAATTTGATGGTTTATTATTTAAACTATTAAAATCCCCATGATGAATAAACTCTTCTGAGTTACTTTTTCTACCTGTGACTTCCTCCATAACAACCCCATGTGTAAATTTCCAACTACCATCAGATTGCTCTATCTGTTCATGATAAGATTTACTATTATTATTTTTTACATATATCCACTCAAAAGGCATTAATGAATCACCTATATCTAAATTCTTAACCATTTTATAAGAACCATCCCTCATCAGCATAGGGTGCTTATCTGTAAAACGAGCAGATTTACCATTATCTAACATGACCTCATAAGTTGGTCTACCTATTCCTGTTCTTTTCGTAGCCTTACATTTAGAGGGAACAATTTTATCTCTTGTAGTATCATAAGAGTAAACCCAATCGTCCTCTGTGATATCACAGATGGGCTTAAAAGTACCATCTAACATCTTTAACTTGGTATCTTTTGACAGACATTGAAATTTGTCAAAACTAATTAATTGGATAAAGAAACCTAAATCAGTAAGTTGATAAATTATCTCCTGAACATCAGAGAATAATATCTCTTCCCCCGGTTGTGCTGCTGTAACCCTACCTACAAAATCTACAATAATTTCTGGCATATTAAGTATTTCAGTAGTAAAATTTCCACTAACTATATTAGTCTTATCAATAGCAATAAAACGTGGAATATGAGTCATAGCAATACCTACAGCATCTTTTTTCAACCCTAAATCTATATGTATGTATCTAAAAAAATTGTCATCACATTTAAAACTTTCATCAAAAGTTAAATTTTTCTCATTAAATGGATTTATAATGGTTTTTTTAAGGGCATCTTTCACTTTTCCCTTATTTCTAAAATAAGGTGAAATAGCCAATAATGGTCTTGCATCTAAATCTCTTAATGACCTTTCTGGACTCTTCTCAAACTCAGTTTTTAACTCTATTGGTGGGGTTATTATTTCATGTAATTCACCATGAGCATTTGTTGGTACAGGATCACCCTCTTCAATAATTCTCATTTCTTCTACATCAAAACGAAATTTATCTCCAGACCAAATTCTTTCTCCCTGCCAAATTTGAGGTTTGGCATCCCACATTTTAAGTCTTTTATAAAATATTCTTGACTTATCCCCCATCTCTTTTGCCTGTTGTACTTTCCTTTCTAAAAAATCATCGGGGTATCTTGGAGAAGATATCATAACGATCATACCCGGAACTTTACCTGCTCTCATAAACCTTGATGTCATCCTCGTCCAAACTGCATTATACATCTCTTCTGCAGCATCATACACATCTGCTGTACCAGTACGCTTAGAATCCTCAATAACCTCAAGAAAATTAGCTTCATCAACAGTATTGTGTGAAATAATTGAGCCACTAATGTAGTTATGATTGGGTTGAACATCAGCTATATCATAAACTATCTCTATTCCACAATACTTCAATACTTTAATAGAAGAATGACAAACACCATCTTTATTGAAAATAGTAATAACATTGCCCTCTTTTAAATCTTTCAACTTTTTAAAAACTAATTCATTATTATCTTGTCTAACCAAAAACCCATGATTAATAGTAGCTTTTATTTTTTGTCCATCATCTAATTTAATCCTATAAACATGATCTAAACCAATTTTATAACAACCCTTTCCAATAGATTCCTCAATCCTTCTATTATTTATATTGTAAGAATATAATCCTATATTTTTCTTTCCAACTAAATCTTTTATTTTCCTAACTCCATCTGTAGTAAGTATCTCAGTACCACCTGTCAAACATGCACCATACAAGTCAAAACCGAGTGCACTTAACTCAGATGATGTTCCAGGAAAAATAGAAATACCTGCTTTTGGTATTCTTATTTCCCTTTTTAATCTTGGATCTGCTGGAAAATAATCCCTAAAAAAAGGTGATCCAACTATCTTAGGGTAAACTTTTCCAAAAGTAATCTTCCTTGCTTGTCCAGTAGTAATACTCATACTCATAATAGCTATTATAGAATCAGGGTCTAACCCATAAAATTTCTGTGGATTAAATTTACTTAGTAAATCAAATACCATCAAACATTGAATCACTCCTGCAACGCTGGTTTTTCCCACGCCTATTCCACCTATAAGACATACAAGATTTATTTCTCTTTTTTTCCTTTCTTCCCATAACTCTTCTAAAATGTCTTTCCATTTTGGGTATAAAACATCACCCATACCAAGATAGTATTTATCCTCAATTAACTCTTTTACAGGTACTTTTGCAAGCTCATCTGCTCTTTCCTTTGTCCAGGGAAAATTACCTGAAATCTCTGACTTATCTAAATACTGATTTATCCACTTATCTGTTTCTACATTTAATAAGTTATCAAGAGTATACTTATCAGGATTTTTTTCAATTATTAAATCTCTTAAATTCTTCTTTATTTCACTTCACCAACCTTTTTAAAAATACTACAAACTCTAAATCTATGGTTAGTTGACCTAACCAACCCTATCACACCACATAAATGTAGGGTATCTTTTCTAAACATAGGTAACATTTGATCAAGCCAAACTAAATAACCACCTACATCTAAAACTTTAGCACATTCTTTCACAACCCTATTCCTGCTTATCATTGGAGTACCATACCTATCAGCATCTTCACCAGAGTATGGTGGGTCTGCATAAATTAAATCAAAGCTATTTTGAGGACAAATTTCTGATAACTTATGTACATCAACAACCAGTTCAGCACCATTGTCAGGATTAATGTCACATCTTATATAATCACCTTTAGGTAATGACCCTGAAAATAAATGTAAGACTCTCTCAGCATCAGGAAACAAAGTTGTAATTCTTTTTAAATAATTTGGGGGGTAAGAATTATGTGATGCAAAACCAGATGCTACAAGTGTTTCAGTCTCAGTTTTTATACCTATAAGATTTTTGTTGCCTAAAAATCTTTTCTCTATTATTGAATAATATGCTGGATTAATAGACATGCCTATACCTTGCCAAGAACTCATAAACTTTAAAGGCTTTAAGATCCCAATTAATTTTAAAGTATCATTAATATTTTTAGTTCTGATATCACACATTATTTCTCTACCTTTTCTATAATGACTATGATAATCAATTAAAAGCTTTTTCATAATATTTTTTGCCCTATCCAAAATAATACCTCTATTTTGTGATAATATAACTCTAATACCACTTTTACTTTCTACACTACCTTCACCATCAAACATTCCAGATAACCAACCTTTTTCCACATCACTAACACCATCTTCATTACTCCAAACAGAACAAACCTTTCTTATTCTGTTACCTATTTCGATATCCTCTGTTTTAATCCATTTTGGTATTTGATGTTTTTCAGATAACCATAAATGATTATAACTACATATAATTTTAATACCATCATCAAAAATTAACTCATAGCTTGGTAAATTAACCTGACCAATTTCAATAATCTTACTTTTTTTTAATCTTCTTCTACTTGTTATGCCATTAGGTGGATTTTTATCAAAACCAACAATAGTATCACCTTTTTTTAATTCACCAATTTTTACCCAATCTAATTTTTCTGTTAAAACAGGTGTTAAAGGATCAAGGCAGCCGTAAAATCCATATCCTTTATAATTCTGCCCTAAAATCCACATACCATCTATCCATCTATCATCTGCCCTTAATGGAGGCCAATCTGGAAAAGCATCACTATATAATTTTGCCCTACTTATTAAATCTAAATTTTTCATATTAATCCCTTGTATATCGTTGTTTCTCTAAAGTAACATTATTATGTAAATCGTGTAGCCCAAAATGCCTTGAAACCTTTTTTAGTGTCTCAACAGTATTATCCACAACATCATCGTAACTTATAATTAAATTATTATCATTTTTTTCAGTTATCCACATACTCAAAAACTTGTGTAAATCTCCAAACATACCTAACTCTATTGATCTATTTATCCAATCCTCTTCTGTTTTTAAGCCCTTAAAATCACGAAAAGTATTCTTATCCTCAATCTTTTTATCATAGGCTCTTTTATAAGACATAACAACATCATGTGGTTTTCTTAATAAAATTACTTTCTTAATATCTTTAAGTAATTCTAAATTATTACTTGTAGGAGGAAAATGATTCTTAAACACTTTATTAAACTGCTTAATATGCCTTATAAAATGTGGATTTATTTCTCTAAAATCATTATGTATCTTATGCAAGTATTTATAACCTTTTGCCCTATCCCAAATAGAATGCATTTGTATATGTTCTACACAATGCATAGCAGAAAAAGTTACCATTAAAGCTGTTGATGCTGATCTTGGTATAGCTATGATTAACATTAATCCCACCTATTAAAAATAATTTTAAATACAAATATTAATTGTTCTTTTCTTTCAATTGAATTTAAACCTGTATCAAAAACAATATATCTTAATGCACAATAAACATCTGTTACATCCATCCTTTTACCTACCAACCACCAGTCAAATCTACCATACCAAGTAGACTTGTATCCTTCTATTATTTTATCTAAACTACTTTCCATTATTTTTTACCTTTTTGTAACTCATTAGTATTATTTTTTATTATTTCTAAAATACCTTCTTCAACCACTTTATCACAAATACCATATTTTACAGCCTCTTTAGGTGAAACAAAATACTTATTTTTTTTCATATCTCTTTTAATTATTCTTGTTGTATTACCAGTTCTTTTACTTATAAAATCTATTAAATAATCATTCAAACTATCATATTCTACCTGTATATCTTTAAACTCATTATAATCCCCATAAAATCCAGACCCAAAATGGTGTATCATAACTCTGGTACTTGGAAAAGCATGTCTATAACCTTTTTCTCCTGACATAAGCAATAAAGCACCTGCACTAAAACAACTACCAATGCCATAAGTGTGAACAGATTGTTTTATACTTTCCATAATGTCTATTATAGGAAAAACACTATGTAGATAACCCCCATAGGAATTTATAACCAAACTGATAGGAAAATTAGGTGGAGAATTACCACTTGCCCATATAAGCTTTTCCACAACCTCCTCTGATTTTTCTATATTAAAACGACCAAAAACAGAAATAATTCCATAGTTTCTTAATAAGTCATCAGTAAATGATATGCATCCTTTACTATCATTATCATCTTTATTTTCTTTAGTCTTTTTCTTTTCATTGGGCATCAGTTATTTCTCCTTCTGCTATATTATCAATTTTAAATATATCATCAGCTATAGTACTATCAATAGATTTTGTAATATCAGAATTTACTTTTTTTCCATCACTACCACTCAAATCAGCAATTGGAAGAATAACTTCTGCTTTTATTCTTTCCATCAAGTCTCTTGCTTTATCAGTCTCCATAACTTGAACAAGAATACCAAAAACCTTACCAATAAAAGCTGAAATAACCCTCATATCAAGTGCAGCATCTTTCTTAATCTTAAATTGAGTTTCTTTTAAATTCCTTAATTCCTTTACAAGGTCAACTATCTTAAACATATGAGCAGATGTCATAGACTTATCCTTTTCATCTTCTTTTGGGATAAGCATATCTATCAACAAAGCATTTATTAAATCAGCTTCAAACCCAAGATCATCCATCTTGTTCCCCATTTCTTTTGCAACCTCTAAACCCTTTTTTACATTAGGGTAAATTTCTTCTCCTGTTAATTTTAAAACTTTTTCATTCAATTTAGATAAGCTCACGTATAACCTTAGTCCTCTCTCTTTTTCACAAATGTGGCATTTTCCCCATTTTGGATGAGTAGTCCGTAACCCTGCATTATTTTTACACACATACCCTTTAGGAAAACTCTTTTTTTTAGCCCCACAAATCTTTCTTATTCTTTTATTACTGTCATCCAATAGATAAGTTTCAAATTTATCAATAACCTCTATCCTTGGAGGAATTGGATTTTCTCTTACATATTTTTCAATATAGTCCTTTTTATCCATTGTTACTTAAATAATAAATTAAAATTGTTCTTGATTTTTTTTAAGTCTTCTTCATAATCTCTCTTTTTCTTTCTCTCCTTATTTATAATCTCTTTTGGTGCTTTATTTAAAAAAATCTGATCAACTAATTTATTATTTAACTTTTCCAATAAGTTCTCCAATCTAATAACTTCTTTTTGTAAACGATTTTTTTCTGTTTCTATGTCAATTAATCCCTCAAGAAGAACAAAAAATACTACACCCTGAATAACCAATGAAGCACTGAAAGGTGGTCTTTTAGCATTTGTAGTAATTTCTATATTTTTAACTCCAGCCAAAGTTTCATAATACTGTTTATTTGCCCACACTAACTCAAAAATAATACCATCAGTTGTTTCAACAATAACGTCTATTTTTTTATTTAATTGAATATTTGTCTCATTTCTAATGTTACGTATAGCACTAATTGAACTTCTTAAAAAATCCATCTGCCCATTTACAGAAAATAAATCATGATTACTCATCTAAACCTTTTTCCTCACAATTCTTTCTTGCTTGCTTAACTACTTTATCAATTTCTACTTTTAAGTTATATAATTCCTTATAATTTAACATAACATCATCAAGATAAGGTTCTTTATTTTTTATTATTTGTTTTATATATTCCCATCTACTTTGTTTTTTAATATATCTAAAAATAGAAAAACAAACCATACATTCATCCTCATAATGGCTCATCTTAATTATTTCACCGCCACAAAGGCACTCAAAATATTTACTTTCATCCATAAATTAACTCCTTGAATTCTTTTTCTCTCCAACCATCAAGGTAAAGATCAGTTATATCATAACCTTCAGGAAATTCATCCTGAATTAAAACAATATTTACAATAGCAGTTTCTTTTAAATAATTATAAATTTTCTCACTACCATTATCCCCAGCTAAATCCCGATCAAATAAAATACTTACTTCTTTTCCAGCAAACAAATATAGCCACTCTTTCTTAAAAGACCCTGCACCACCTGTAGAGGTTACTGCAGGAATACCCACCTGCTCAAGAATATGACGATCAAATTCTCCCTCACTTACCACTATTTTATTATACTTAATTAAGTTCTCTTCTCCATACAAATAAATTCCACAACCACTCTTAAAATTTATTATTTTATTCTCTGATTCAGCATTATACATCCTAAAATTAGCCAAACTACCATTCTCATAAATAGGAATTGTTAATCTATTTTTATTTCTACCAATCATAAACCTGTCTATTGTTTCTTTAGTCAAACCACGAACATTTTGTAAATAATCCCAATCAGCATCTGTAAGATTGTTTCTAAACACTTTTATTAGCATAGGTGATAACTCTGAATTATCTTTTACTTTTTCCTTAACAGGTTTTTTATACACAAATAATTTATCTTCATTTTTTAAAAGCCACCTGATAGCATCTGAAAATACACAATTATTTATATCCATGACAAGATTAATTGGATTATAAGTAACACCACAACCAAAACAGTAGGCTTTATCATCAAAAAAAGTCATAGATGGGTTAGAATCATTGTGCTCATTATTAATACAAATAGTTTGATGATTATCATTTATATCAAGACCAAGTAAACCACCAATATCTAAAATTCTAAACTGATTAACTTTATCCACAACTTCTTTAGAAAAAAATTCACCTTGTTTAATACCAAACTGAAATGTCATATTACTCTTCTTTTTTTGTGATTTTTTTAAAGATATGTAAATACCATTTGCCTTTTTTATCACCCTCAAAAGTAACTTTAATATGCCCAAGAGTATCTTTATGATATGTTATATAATTTCTTAAAGCAATATAAAGATTCCAAGCCTTTTCCTTATTTGGGATGGTAATCATAAAAGGGATGCCACCACTTTCTATTTTGTCATAAATTGGAATGTAGTCTTTTTTTCTTCTTCTGCCTTTATGGTGGGTTTTTTTCTCATCTGAAATATCTTCTTCTAAAAGATCTTTTATCCTAACTTCAGTCATAATAACCTCATTTTAATCTTAAAATTTAAATTGTATATTAAGATAGTAATAATATATTTAAAAGTCAACAAAAAGTTAACTATTGACAATAACACAAAATATGAGTATATTTAAACATGGAAAAAGAAAAATATGAAAATATTTATTATAAAGTACATCCTGATAAAATGCTGATGGGTAGAAATTGTTTTATTTGTAAAGAAGTAATTAAAAACAATAATGTTTTTGAAGAAAAATCTTTATGGATGTATGACCAACAAGGTAATGATAAATATCTCCCTATCATTTATGTATGTTTTGATTGTATTAAAACACCTAAAAAAGCTGAAACAGTTATAATACCTCTGTTGAAAATAATATACGGCTATAAATTATTAGTCATGCGTGTAAATAAAAAAACAGGTAATAGAAAAGAGTTTTGGTATTAATTATGAAAAAAGAATATGAGAATATTTATAAAAGAGAAAAGATATACTCAACAGTAGAATGTTTTATTTGTCGAAAAAAAATAAGACATCATACTTTTTTATTTTCAGAAAGTAATATATTCATAAATGAACAATTTCATGGTAATACACCATATTTTTATTTTTGTTTAAGTTGTGGTAAAACACCAGAAAAGGCAGAGAAAGTAATAATACCACTATTAAAAATAATGTATGGGTATGAGATAAAAGTAATTAAATATAATTCAATAACAAATGAAAATGTAACTTTCTATTATTAATTATGAAAAATTATATTAACATATACAGGAAACGAGAAAAAACAACAATAGCAAATGTAATAACCTGTTTTATTTGTGAAAGAACTTTTTGTACAAATGAAGAAAGTCATTACCTTGAAAAATGTATAATTGTATATGATGCAAGTGATAATGTAGTAAATAACCAAATATTTTATATCTGTACTAAGTGTGTTACATCAGAAGAAAAAGCTGAAGAAGTTATGATACCATTACTAAAAGTATTATACGGTGGTAGAGTAACAGTAGGACGTATGAATAAAAAAACCAATGAAGTAAAAGTATTTCACTATTAAAATAACCAATATTTCTTTTATACATTTACTAACAAATACTAACAAATATTTATTAATAGTAAATATACCTATTACTAATATATTATTATTCTTTTAAAAATATAATATAATAACATATAATTATTATTAAAGTACAGTAGCAACATGGTTTTTAAATTGTACTACAGTAAAAATAACTCAGCTTGTAAATACCAGTAAATAATGGACTTATAATTACAAAATGTTTCTTTTATACATTAAAATATGCTACTTTTTATCTTGTTATAACTTATTGTTTCTTATTAAGTTATCATGTCCTTTTATACATTAATTATTGGTATTATTAATGTATAAAAGATTGTATAAGATATTAATTATATTAGAGTTAGCTATCCTTTTATACATTAAAGTGATTAATGTATAAAAGAAGTTATAACCTATTGTTTTTATAGATGTTAAGTTATCCTTTTATACATTAAATTAATGTATAAAAGATATTAATGTATAAAAGAAATGTAAGTTATTGTTTTATTTAGATTTACTATCTTCTACATTTGTAGTTCTTTTATACATTTATTTATCAAAGTGAAAAAGTTGTAAAATTTTTTTTATTGGTTTTCTGTTACAATTTTGTAATTCAAACACTTTTTGATAAATAAATAGACCCCGTGAAACATGTACTACAGTTTGTGCTTAAACGTCGTGAAACATGTATTATAATGTAATACAATTTAAATTCTTAAAAAAGACTTGACTTTTAAAAATATATGTATTATATTGTCTATCGAACTGATTAGATGAGGTAGTAAATTATGGAAAAGATGGGTAACATTTTTTACTACCTCTAAATTTTAAAAAAAGAGAAATAATTTTATGAGCAGATAGCTAAATGGACAAAGGCCGAGGTTTGCAGCACCTCTATTTCCAGTTCGAGTCTGGATCTGCTCTCCATTGCCCGGTGGTGTAACGGCTGCACATGTGACTTTGACTCATATAGTAGAGATTCGATTTCTCTCCGGGTAGCTAAACAATAGGAGATAATAGTTTAAGTATGAGATAAGTTCCTTTAGGCTTAAAACTTCTACGTGGCTGTTGATACCTACGGCTGTATAACTTGGTTGTGTTAACCAATCAGGGGTCAAGGCAACGAAGCAGTCACTTAAATTGCTGATGTAACTTTAATTGGTAAAAGCCCGGATTTGTACCCCGGTGTTCGGAGTTCAATTCTTCGCATCAGCTCTACATGGTGACTATGTTGTAAATTGGAAAGCATATTAGGCTGTGACCCTGATAGTACCAGTTCAATTCTGGTTAGTCACCCAAAATTGAGGTATAGCTCAGTTGGTTAGAGCACCTGACTCATAATCAGAAGGCCACAGGTTCAAATCCTGTTACCTCAACATAAACATAGGAGAAATAGAATGAATAAAATGAGACAGAAAATTTATAATCGTACAGGATGGTTTGCAATTATTACTTCTGGTAGTATTATAATTTTTAGTAGGATATGGCAGTTTTGCTTCTCCTCTGAATATACAGAAATAATGATGTTAAAAACATTTGGTGGTATGTATATTGTATGTGTGTTATTATTAACTCTTGGTTATATGTTAATTAAGGAGAAATAAAATGAGGTTACTGATGAATAGAGCAAAAAGAGAAATATTAACAGGGGTTACTTTAGGACTTATTTTTATATTACTATTTATAATTATTTTTCCTTGGGTAAGTTCATCTGATAAAGAAGTTATTCAAACAAATGAGCTTGTATGGAAACCATATGTTTATTGGCAACGAGAAGAAGGTGTTAGAAAAACTATTCAAATGAAAGGTAAGAAAGTTTGGGTTTTTGGTGGTTCTGCAGTATGGGGAACTGGTGTAGAATGGAATGAAACAATTCCATCTTATTTAGCTAATTACGGTTATAATGTAACAAATTATGGTGAAACTGGTTACGTGTCTACCCAAGAGTTAATTCTACTTATACAAGAATTAAAATCTGGTTTTCCTCCAGATATAGTTATTTTTTATGATGGTTTTAATGATGTATTTTCTGCGTATCAACAAGGAGTAGCTGGACTTCCTATGAATGAATTTAATCGAGTAAAAGAATTCAATTTGAGTAAAAAATGGGTTGGAGAATATCTACAAGCTAAATTACATAAACAAAAACATAATTTAAATATGGAATGTACTAATGGAGTATTATATAATTATTATCAAAATATTGAAATGGTATTAGCTTTATCTATTTGTTTTAAATTTAAATTTTATTCTTTCTGGCAAGATTATAATTATAAAAACAATAAATTTTTTGATAAATCTTATGAATTAGCAAAGCATTTTAAACAAGTTCTCGAAGTTCCAGAAGAATACTTTATAGACCAGTGCCATTTAACAAAAGAAGGAAATAAAATAATTGCAGAACGTATTTATAATAATATTAAATAATTATTAAAACTATATAAGGATGTGAAATGACAACACAAAAAGAAATGAGAATAAGAAGTAATGGTAAATTTAATTGGCATGGTTTATTAAGGCTATTTAAACGTGGTAATTATATCTCTATAGCTCCTACACTAAGTTGTAATTTAAAGTGTAGTTATTGTAGTGCTGAATGGGAAGGTAGCAGTTGTTGGATAAATCCTACGGAAGAAATTGGTGTTTTAGGATGGATGAGTATTATTAATAACTATGAAAAAGAGAATGGAAAAATAAAACAAATTAATATTACTGGAGGAGAGCCTTTTTTATATGAAGATATTAGTTCTCTTGTTGAATGCTTAATTAATAAGAAAATATTTGTTTACATTTTTTCAAATTTGACTGCTCCTTATGTTTATATTCCAAGATCAAACTATGTTAAAATAAAAGCTACTTATCATCAAAATGCAAGTATAAATAGTTTTATAAGAAATTTAAAACTATACTCACAATATGTTTTTGTTATTACTCAGGAACTTCTATTTACATGGTCTGGTAATCCAGAATTTGATAAAAGTGCAATTCCTACTATCCCCGGTAGTAAATATAAAAAAGAAAAATTTACTGAAGAATTAAACTACTTAGGTGTTGATAAGTTTGCTCCTAATGGTAAAATGTATCCAAAAGATAAAAAAGAAAATAAAACTAAATATAATAAATTAAGGAGTAAGAAAAAAGGATTAACTGCTAACCCAATAAGGAAAAAATAATGTACACTGAAAATAAACCAAAGTTAAAAAAATTAGGTCAATTTCTTGGTAAATCAAGAATAGGTATGTTAAGAAGTATGTTTATACTTGCTTTACAAAATGCAACTATGATCTTTTATTTGGTTATAGTTGAGAGGGGTTTTGATTGGTGGTATCTTTTTTATCCACTATTTTATTTAGGTTGGGTAGTATTTGATATGAATGTCATTTGGGGTCAGGAATTAAACATGAATGTTACTGAATCAGAAGAAATGAAACTAATAAAAAAACAAGTATGTAACATTGAACTAAGTTTAACTGGAAAAATAACTAAAATGGAAAAGTAAGTGAAAAATAAAAAGAAAAAAAGAAATAAAAATATAAAATTTAAAAAAGCAGAACCTTTTAGCTTTTTATTTTTTAAGAAACATCTTAATTTTCTACCTTTAACTACACTTGCTGTGTTATTAATTATTCTTTTTTATAAAGTGGTGTTTTTTGACAAAACTACATTATCACCGGATACGTTGTCAAATTTATCTTATTCTTCTTTTCATACAGCAACGCATTATGCTGGTAAAATAGCTTTGTGGAATCCTTGGATTTTTAGTGGGATGCCTTCATTTGCTGCTTTTGGAGATATGCCTAACCTTGTCCCTTGTATTTTAATTTATTTTATGGATGAGGGTAGGTTACTTGGTGTAAATGTTACTATGGAAGATTTCTTATCTGTTTATGGGTTTTTTAAATATATTGATGTTCTTTTACCCGTTCCACTTGCACTTTTTCTTTGGGGAACAGAAAAAAATGATAATCAAGAAGAATCACTTGAGTATGAAGAAGAATATAATTTATCAAAAAAAATGGAAAATATTTTTAATTATATTATTATTATAATTATTTTTTCTATTAGTGTGATTATTGTAATGGATTTACCGGGTATTAAAAAAGAAAGATCTAAAGAATACTACTCAGCTTTTACTGCACCTGTTCATGAAGAAAGTATTTCTTTTGATTATTTTTATGAGATAGATGAGAAAGGAAAATCTGTTATATATAAATACACTACAAAAAGGGTGGGGGTTACTAATAATGATCTTATTTGGGAAGTTAAAAAAGAATTTGATAGTTTTGTTTCTATTAATAATTATATAGGTGAATAATTAATGCTACAAGTATTTATGATATCATCAAATGATCCAACTAATGATATTAGAATTCAGAAAGAAAAAACAGTTATTGAAAAAATTGCTTACCAGCATGTTCAATTAGTGTATCCTGATAAAAAATTAAAGTTCCCGAAACCTATTTGGTTTATTATATGGCAAATAAAAGAGTACTTTAAAATAAAACGAACTCAGGGTAATAGGTGTCATATTTATTTTCAATATGCTACTTATCATTGTCATGACCTTGATACCTTATTATTGGGAATTATGTTGAAAAGAAAGTTTGGAGGAATATTAGTATTTGATTCTCATGAATACTACTTATGGATAATATCAAAATTCCCTGAATTTATAGTTTACCCATATTTTCGTATATTACAATATATTTCTATATATCATGTAGATTATTTAATAGTAATTAGTGAAACAATGAAAGATTACTTTGAAAAGAGATATAAATTTAAGAATATTATAATTGTAAGGAATACACAATGATTAGACTATTATACGTTGGGACAATAAAAAGAGATAGGTTCATATTTGAGGCAATAAAGGCTTTATCAAATACAGACTGTTCATTATTAATTAAAGGTAGAGATAATGGTCACTTGTCTGGTTGTTCTTTTATGCTTTGTATGTATAACCCAAATAGAAAAAATAATAGATATGGGATGCCAAATAAGTTGTATTTAGCCTTAAAATTTGGTATGCCAATTATTGTTTCAGATAATACTGATGCTGCTAAATTTATTGAAAAACATAGATGTGGAATTGTTTGTGAATATGATTATAATGCATTTACTGAGGTATTAAAAAATATACATAAATATCCATTAGTTTTAGGATCTGTAAATGCACGAATAGCATATAAAACATATAATTGGGATAATGATCAAAAAGAATTAGAAAAAATATATAAAAGGAGTACTTTAAAATAATGTGTAAATGGAATACTACAACATTAGTAAAAGTAACTATTCCGGCAAGACTTAGTTATACCGGAAAGGAACGGATTAAAATGGTTGGTGTGGATAGTTGTATAGCTCCAATTGTTAAAATATTAAATGATAATGGAATACTGACAGATGCTTCTTGTTGTGGACATGATAAAATGTTTGGTAGCATTATACTTGCAGATGGTAGAGAATTATTAATTTCACCGGATAGAGAAACAACGTTAAAGGCTGAAAAAATATTGATAAAAAATGGAATGTTAGAACCAATAAATTAAAGGTATAAATTAAAATGAAAAAAATTATATTAGAGATAACAAAAGAAAAAGATATTTATTTAGTAAAGTACACAAATAAAACATCTGGATGGTTATACATACATAAAAGTATATTTGGAGTTCTTTTAAACATATTTAAAAAACTTAAAAAATTAGAGGAGACAAACTATGGGACATAAAAACATGGAAATTTTTATGGAAATAAAAAGTAAGACAAGTTTAGGTTATGAGAAGGATTGGGTGGTAAAACCTAATTTAGTTAAAAAATGTAGGCATGTAGAAAGAGAAATTGTTACTGATGATAGTATTACATATAAAATTTGTAATACTTGTAATTTTTATTATATTAAAGAAGGAGAATAATTATGAAAAAAGTATTTTTTGTAATAAGTTTTATTTTATTTATATCTTGTATATTGTTAATTGCAACTGGTGAATGTCAAGAAGCAGCATCTTCTCAATTTGAACAAAATATAGTTCTCGGAGATTCGGCTATTATTGAAGCTCAAGAAGTTATTGAATTAGAGGATGACACTGGGCTTTTAAGAGCAGAAACTTTTTATTCAATGGTTATTAAAAAAGTTGGCGTGGTTGATGTTGATACAATGTTTTTCTTACAACCAGCCATTGATATTCTAATGGATAGTGATAGCTTACAAAGTATGATATTGAATGGAAATTTTATTGATACTGTAGGGGATTATGAGATTTATGGATGGGCAAGTCGATTTGTGGCATTAAATCCAGAAGGTAATAGATGGAAATCAGGAGAAATGAGTGATATATTGTTAGCACGTGTTTATCTTGGTGAAGATAATCGGAGACCTAAAAAATGGTTAATAAAATTTAAGGAATAATATAATGAAATTTAAAATACTATTTATTATACTATTGTTATGTGTTTTGTGTTCAACGGTAATAGCACAAGATACTGTAACAGTTGCTTGGGATGCAAATTCAGAAACAGATCTTGCTGGATATAAAATATATTATGGGTTTTCTCCCGATAGTCTTCATGTTGTTATTGATGTTGGTAATGTAACTGAATATGGTATTGGTGAATTATCACCTGTGGTCTATTACTTTGCAGCAACTGCGTATGATACTTCTGGAAATGAATCTGATTTTAGCAATATTGTTTCTGCTGCATTGGGTGAAGATGATAGAAAACCTAAAAAGTGGAATTTATATTTTGTTGGTGATACGACAGCTATAGATTCAGTTAACTTCAAACTAAAATACACATGTGATAATGCTGTTGCTCTTTGGTTAAATGGTGTGCCCCAAGGAGGAAGTGATAGTTGGAACGAATATATAACAATTGAACAAAAATTTCCGGTAGAGACAGAAATTACAATAATGGCATATTGTACTTCAGAGGGATATGGCCGTGGATTCCTTGGCGAAATATGGTTTAATGATCGGATTGTATTCTGGTCTGATACCACATGGCAAGTATCAACTGATAATAGTTTATGGACAAATGCCAATGATTTCGGTATCTTCCGGTTAGCAAAACCCTGGGCTAATTTTAATAATGTGAATGGTTGGGAGTTATATTCTCCATCACATTGGATTTGGGCATCAGGTAGGCAAGGAAAAGAAGGTGAGATTGATGGGGGTGATCTTGCACCTCTTTCTTGTTATATTCAATTCAAGTTTGTAATAGGAAGTAATTAAAATGAATTATCCGTCAACAATAGCATTAAATACACAATTTTATATTCCTGTTTATTGTAAATATTGTAATCATGAAATACTTTATAAATATCAACCACAGATATTTTGTAGTAGAATTTGTTTTCGACTTTGGTCTAAATGGAAACATAAAATACAAAAAGCTTTTATATTACCAGTATACTGTGAATTTTGTGGTGAAAAAATACTATTACCACATAAAAGCCAAAAGTATTGTAGTATGATTTGTTTTAGAGATTATCAAAAACAAAATAAAAAAAGAAAAACTATGAGTAAAAAAATACATAAAAAAAGTGAAAAAATATTCCTTGAAACTGAATGTGGTCTTATATTATATAGGATTTGGTTTAAAAAAGATAATAGAATATCATATATGTCCAATTGGGAATACGTTACTTGTAAAAACTGTTTAAAAAGGAAAAAATGAAAATAATAGACAAAGTAAAATATAAAAATGTTTATCATAAAACTGTATTTGAATATTTTACTCCTATATGCATTATATGTGAAAATGAAATTAATATTGGTGTAACATTTTATGTGGGCAGTGTAACATCAATTGGTGGTTCTGATAAGCATTGTAATAATTTTGTATGCTGTAGGTGTGTTAAATCATCTATACATGCTGAAAAAACTGTAATTCCTTTATTAAAAATATTGTATGGTGGAAAAGTTAGAGTTATTCGTCATGAGTATAATAATGAAAATAATTACAAAGTTTTTGAGTATTAATTATGATAATTAATAAAGTAAAATATGAGGATATATTTAAAAAGTTAGAAAATACATACCTACTTTCTGAAGATGCAACTTGTCTTATATGTAAGAAACTTTTTAAAAGAAAAGAAGATTATTATACAGATCTTTATGATAGTATTGAGTATAATGCAAATCATAACCCAAGAGTACGCTTTTGTTGTAGGTGTGTCGAATCTCCCAAGCATGCAGAGGAAGTTGCAATACCTCTACTTAAAATATTATTTGGAGGAGTAGTAATAGTAAAACGAACATATAAATATAATAGTTTAACAAAAGTTTTTAAGTATTAAACTGTACTACAGTGAAACTATATAGTAAAAAAGGAAATAAAATTGACAATTGATAAAATAAAATATTATGATGTTTTTGCAAAAGTTAAAAATGAAATTGATATAAAAGATATTAACTGCCTTATTTGTGATAATCAGATATTTACTGATGAATTTTATTACAAAACATTTAGTATATCTTCAATGTCAACATCAAATCCAGATGCATTTTACCCTTTACAAGTTTATAGAGTGTGCCTTAAATGTTGTAAAACACCTGCTCATGCAGAAACAATAGTAATACCATTAATGAAAATAATAAATGGAGGGGTAATAAAAGTAGAGCGTTGTATCCTTAATAAACTTAGGCATTATAAAAGTAAAATATTCTATTACTAAACTGTACTACAGTGAAATGCTCAATAAAAAAGGAAATAAAAAAATTATGAAAAAGGAAAAAAAAATAATTCATAAACCAATACAAATAAATAAAAACACTGTAGCAGTAATCCATTTATTTAACAGATATGATCATTTAGAAGATATATGGTTTACAGAAGTAAATAAATACTGTGAAGAAAACTATAACTTACATGAAGAAGCTGCAGAACAGTTTATTGAACAATTAGATGATATGTGGTCACCATTATTTATGATTGCATTAAGAAGTAAAATAGACGAAAGATTAAAAAAACTTGGGAAATAAAATTGGTAATTAATAAAATAAAATATGATAATATTTTTTATGAAGTAAACTCATATGTTACTTTAACAGAATGTTTTATTTGTGAAAACACATTTGGAATAGAGATGAAGTTCTACACAACAACGAGTATAAAAGTAATGGATAAAGAATTAGCTAATGTATACCGTATTTGCACTAAATGTGTTAAATCGGAGGAACATGCTGAAAAAGTAATAATTCCTTTATTAAAAATATTAAACGGTGGAATAATAAAAGTAGAACGATGGGATAATAATAGTCAGTATAAAGCTTTTTACTATTAAACTATAATACAGTGAAACATCTCTATAAAAAATATCCAAAAAATTTTTACAAGTAATAGGCCATAGAGTCTGTGTATACTTAACATGCTAATTGTACTACAGTAAAACACCCCTATAGATATTAAGACAAATGGAAACTGATTCCGCACCAGCCCTACCGTGTAAAATTTTCAAATTTTTCATGTATTATTTACATACCTAAATTGTAATTCTTACATACCTAAACCATGTAGTTATTACATACCAATTGTAAATATTACAACTCAATTCGTGTAAATCTTACATAGTTTTATTCATATTGTATATACAATCAGGTTATTAAAATAGTGTATCAAATAGGAACATTGTATCAAAATAAGAATCATATCATAAGTTATTGTATTATACATTAAAATAGTGTTCCAAAGTGAAATAAATCATTAAAAATAAACTTGCATTTTAAACTATAGTTTAGTATTGTTTGTTTGGCATTAAAATTGTAAGTATATAAATGGTAAAAGAACCTAACCAAAATAAAGGACATTACAATGATAACAAAACACGATTGCAAATTTACGATTGATACACAAAGAAACGAAATATGTTTAACTTGTGAAAGTTTAGGTTGTAAACCGATTAAGTTAAATCAACTTAAAAAACTAAAAGAAAAATTTTTTAAACTAAACCCTGATAGTTATAAGGTATATATAGTAAATCATTACAACCGAGAAGACAAGACTTTTACCTGCTCTGATTTTGATGATTACAATACAGATAAGTTTATTAAAGCAAACAAAATTGTATATATAGGGTTTACATTCTAAGATGAAATCAAAATATAAATATGATAGCAAGACTAAAAAGTACAATCTATACACTTATAGCAAGCTTTTAAAAGACTATTATTTCCAGCTTGCTTTTGATACACTAAAAGAGTTAAACAACCACAAGAGAACCTTTGGTATTAAATAAAGGATTGATACAATGGTAGCATTCAGGACTACTTCAAATAACAAGCTTTGTTTAGTTGTTACTGATAAGTCAAGGCTTAAAGCATTCGATATAACACATAACCAAATAAGGCCATTAGCTACTCTCTCAGCAGGGTTCTATATAGTAGCTAACAATGACATCAAATCAGACTTTGTTACACTCCAGCAGTATAGAACAAACAAAATACATACTGTTTTATCTAACCATATATCTTATTGTTTTCTACACAAAACAGTAAGTTTATTACATAACTAACATAAAGGGATTGTATTATGATTAGGAAAATTATTATTGTCTTTTTAGTACTTAACATATTCGGCTGTGTACTAACCACCTATTATGCTGAACAAAATAAACGGGCAGACTATAACCATATGGTTACAAAATCAAAACTAAACCAACTATACAAAACAACTAACTTTGTAAAATAAAGGAATTAATGTAATGACTACAATAGAAATTTTTAAAAACAATGTTATTATTAAACAGGAACCAAAAGATGCAATTGTACTAACTTGTAAAGATTCAGTTGAAGCAGAAAAATTGCAAGATATTATTTTTTTAAAAACTGAAAATGTAATCTATGCGGAGGTTAAAAATGAAACGGAATAAAACAAACATTAAACAAAATAAAACTGGTGTTTCCAGCTATAAGAAAAAAATGAAATCCAGGGGAACAAAAACAAAAACGGTTAAATTGTCTAATGGTATTGAATACAAAACAACCCAATTGAAATAAATACAAACAATCTTTATAAATAAGGCCATATTTACACTCTATGGCCTTATTTTATTTTATCTATACAAAACCATCAAAAGCATATTAAAACCTTCTTAAACC
>SDBV01000233.1_pt1 | contig 75923 bp, 65 predicted proteins | sample 2277081 | NCBI WGS metagenome assembly SDBV01 (sample SAMN10402039, study PRJNA504765) | marine sediment metagenome | isolation source: marine sediment core GS10_PC15, 223 cmbsf | place: Arctic Ocean: Southern Knipovich Ridge | collected 2010
GTTTTTATACGCGTTTTTTTCAATACCCACCCCTAACCCCTCCAAGGAGGGGAATATGCAAATAGCACATGTCATCTCCAGGAATGGAATAGCGTACAAAGAGAAAAATTTGATGCATTAAATCAGGAAAAATAATTAACAATATAGACCAATGGCCAGTGAGTTATTAAAGAACTTAGGGGAATTAAATTAATAACTCCTAATCTATATATGCTGTAAATGATTTCTTTCTAACATTGTTGATGTTTTATTTCAACAAACCATTTCCCGGTTTCTATTTCTATCTTCAAGAGTTGGATTTATTTACTTTAAATCCCCTAATTAGAATTGGGTTGAACTACAATATGAATATATTTAGGCGGAAATGGGATAAGAAAATCAATTTCGTATGAATCAATTTTTACAGTTAAGCAATAGTATTTCACATTGAAAGTAATATGATGAGAACGTGTATATTTTTTTTGTTGGTCTTTTTCATGTCATGCACCAACAATATTCAGGTAGCAGATACGATATTTATTAATGGGAATATCTATACAGTTACCGATGATCAGCCAATTGTACAAGCAATTGCTGTTAAAGACGGGAAAATTCTTGCCTTTGGCCCTGACGAAGAAATTAATTCTCTAAAGGGCGACCAGACCAAAACCATCAATTTGGATGGTAAGATGATGACGCCAGGACTTATTGACAGCCACGCTCACTTTATGGGGCTTGGGTATTCAAAGTTGAATTTGGATCTAATGGGAATAAGCAGTTATAAAGCGTTGGTTGATATTGTAAAAGAAAAAATACAAACATTGGAGCCTGGAGAATGGGTGCTTGGCCGGGGATGGCATCAGGATAAATGGGATAGCATAACTTCGCCCATAGTAGGAGGATTTCCTACGCATCGACTTTTAAGTGAGGTTTCGCCAGATAATCCGGTTTATCTCGGGCATGCAAGTGGACATGCAGGATTGGCAAATGCAAAGGCCATGGAAATTGCCGGAATCACTTCATCAACAAAATCTGATGATGGTGGAGAAGTATTTAAAGATGAACATGGAATTCCGACAGGTGTATTTAATGAAACCGCAGAGAACCTGATTAAAAAATATATTCCTAAAAATGATGCAAATCGGGATCAGCTGGCATTTGAAGAAGCTGTAAAGGAATGCCTTAAAAATGGAATCACCAGCTTTCATGATGCCGGAGTGAATTTAAATACCATTCATCTGTACAAAAAAAATCTCTCCGAAGGAAAGCTAAAAGTTCGTTTATATGCAATGCTTTCGGGTAGTGATCACCAATTATTGAACCACTATTTTGCAAGCGGGCCTGAAATCGGATTGGGAAATGATTTCCTTACCATTCGATCTGTAAAGCTGTATAGTGATGGCGCTTTGGGATCAAGGGGGGCATGGCTGCTAGCGCCCTATTCGGATATGCCTGGTGAAGTTGGTCACTCGACTACTCCCATTGAGGAAATATATAAGGTAAGTGAAGAGGCGCTCAGAAATGGGTTCCAGGTTTGTACACATTCCATCGGTGACCGGGCAAATAGGGAAGTGCTCAATCAATACCAAAAAGTCTTCAAAACTACAGAGTGCAATTCCTCAGATTATCGATTCAGAATTGAACACGCGCAGCATTTACATCCCGATGATATCTCAAGATTTAATGCAATGGGTGTAATTGCGGCCATGCAGGCCATTCATATGAGTTCCGACAGGCCATGGGCTATTGACCGCTTGGGCAAAGAACGCATAGAAGATGGAGCTTATGTGTGGCAGAAACTATTGAAAAGTGGTGCAGTTGTCATTAATGGAACTGATGCGCCGGTAGAGCCGGTAAATCCTATGGAATGCTTTTATGCATCTGTTACCAGAAAGACTTTAGAAGGGCTCCCTCCGGGTGGCTATGAACCAAGCCAAAAAATGACACGGATTCAGGCATTGAAATCATATACCATCGATGCTGCTTTTGGCGCTTTTGAGGAAGATGTAAAAGGCAGTATAGAAATAGGTAAACATGCTGATTTCGCAATATTTAATTACGATTTCATGAAAGTTCCTGAAGAGCAAATTTTAGCTGCTGAAGTCGAGATGACGGTGGTAGGTGGTGAAGTAGTGTATACGAATGGAAACCTGGAAATTGAATAAATTTATAATACATTTTAAAATCTCCTTTTACTGGTTTATTTTTGACGTCATTGAAAATTTCCATAATTACAGTTTGCTATAATAGCGCTTCGCATATCCAGGACGCCATAAAGCTTATATTAAATTTAGGGAATAAATTACCTGTTTCATCAGATGAAGGACTAATGAAAACAATTAAATCATTTAATGAATAGCTGGCTTTACTTTGTTTATGCTTTTTTTATTATTGCAGCCTTTTTGATTTATTTCAAAATCGCTCGCAAGTATAATATTGTTGATCTTCCAAATCATCGCACTATGCACGATGGCGCTACCATTCGAGGAGGTGGGTTTGTGATTTTTATTGCTGTAGCGCTCGTTTCATTTCTTTTTGAATATCCGGGATATTATTTTGTTGCAGGATTAACAATTTTGGGAATTACTGGATTTTTGGATGATCTTCTAGACCTTTCTGGTAAGGTGAGATTTCCTCTTCAAATGGTGTCGATAGTTTTGATTTTGGCCGAACTAAATCTTTTTGAACTTAATTTGATTTTCTTATTTATTGTAATTATCCTGGCTACGGGCACACTCAATGCTTATAATTTCATGGATGGCATCAATGGTATGACTGGTGGATATAGTCTGGTTGCCCTTATATCATTGATTTTTGTAAATAATTATGTGTACAATTTTATAGCGAACGACTTTTTGTTTTTCTTCCTATTGTCATTGGTTATTTTCAGCTTTTTTAATTTTAGAAAGAAAGCGATTTGTTTTGCCGGAGATGTAGGGAGTCTCACGATAGCCTATATTATTGTTTATTTAGTCTTAAAATTAATCAGTGAATCTCAACAAGTTGGTTTCGTTCTTCTTTTGACCTTATATGGAATAGATACAATTTTTACCATTGTACAGAGAATCCTGAAGAAGGAAAATATATTTGAAGCGCATCGCTTGCATCTGTTTCAAGTAGCTGTGAGCAAAACGAGCATGTCACATTTGCGTATGTCAGGAATTTATATGCTAATTCAGCTAATTATGAATTCCCTGCTTATATTGATTATTCAAATGGAATTCAGGTGTCAAATGATTTATTTTGGCGCTATGCTTCTGGTATTGTCAGTATTTTATATGGTAGTAAAGAGAAAACTGATCAATAGTACCTTATGATTTATTCAAATTACGCTAAGGTGATTCTTGACAAGTTGATGGCCGGAGTATTGGGGATACTTCTTTTTCCATTAATAGTCCTTATTTTCTTTTTGCTTTTTATTACGCAAGGGAATCCGATTATTTTTGTGCAAACGAGGTCGGGTAGAAATCTGCGAAAATTCAGGCTTTATAAATTCAGAACATTAAAACTTTATGATTCCACTGATTTGAGTATAAAAAAAAGAGCGTTTACATTATTTGGAAATATAATGCGAAGATCCGGGATTGATGAAATTCTACAGCTTTTGAATATCATTAAAGGTGACATGTCTTTTATAGGGCCAAGACCTTTGCCAACTGAATATGAAAAATTGTATCACGAGGATCAGCTTAGTAGGTTTATGGTGAAACCGGGCATTACCGGTTGGGCCCAGGTTCATGGTAGAAATGATATTTCGTGGGGACATCGATTTGAATTGGATATGTGGTATGTTAATAATATTGCTTTGATCCTGGACCTTAAAATTGTTTGGTTAACGTTTATTCAAATCATTGTTTCCATTTTCAGGCAAAATAAGAAGCAGATAGAAATGCCGGTTTTTAATGGGTTTAACCTACTTTGAAATGATAATATATGGCGCTGGAGGACATGCAAAAGTTGTTTATGATTGCCTGGTTTCACAGGGAATTAAGCTAAAGGGAATTTTTGATGATAATGCTAATATAAAAACATTTTATAAATTAAATGTTATCACTCCATACTCAGTAAATTCCTTTACCGATGAAAAATTGATTATCAGTATTGGCTCCAATGAAATAAGATTTGATTTGGCAAAATCTGTCAAGCATTCTTTTGGAAAAGCCATTCACAAAACTGCTTTTTTGGCAGAGAGCACAATTATAGGAAAAGGGACCATGGTCTCGATGAAATCTGTAATTCAGGCAGAATCCGTAATTGGGAGGCATGTCATCATAAATACAGGAGCAATTGTAGAGCATAATTGTGTGATTGAGGACTTTGCCCATATTGGACCAGGAGCTGTAATTTGTGGTAATGTGAGAATTGGGCTCGGGACATTTATAGGGGCAAATGCCACAATATTGCCTGGCGTATCAATAGGTAGGCGGGCTATGGTTGGGGCCGGTTCAGTTGTGCTGAATGATGTAATCGAGGGCACAAAATTAGCAGGAAATCCGGCAAAAATTATTCAAAATTAACATGCAGCGAAATAATCCATATCGCATTTATTTATCACCACCACATCAAAGTGGTAAAGAATTAGAATATTTAAAAAAGGCTCTGGAGTCAAATTGGCTGGCTCCCGGAGGAATATATGTGAAGCAGTTTGAGGACGAACTAAAAAATGTAACAAACAGGAGACATTGTGTGGCGTTAAATTCCGGGACCGCGGCAATTCATTTGGCTCTCAAGACATTGGGAGTTGAACCCGGGGATTATGTCATGTGTCAAACTTTTAGTTTTGTGGCTACAGCAAATCCTATAGCCTATTTAGGCGCCCACCCGGTTTTTATTGATAGTGAAACCGATACCTGGAATATGGATCCGGAATTGCTTGAAAAGGCCATATTGGATTTAAAAAAATCCAATATAAGGCCAAAGGCAATAATTTATACACATGTATTTGGAACTCCGGCGAGGGTAGATGACTTAATGAGCATTTCAGAAAACTATCAGATTCCGTTGGTGGAAGATGCAGCTGAAGCCTTAGGGGCAAATTTCAAGGCAAATTCTGTCGGTCAGTTTGGAAATATAAGTATATTGTCATTTAACGGAAATAAAGTAATAACTACTTCAGGAGGGGGAGCATTGCTTACCAACGATGCACATATTTCTCAAAAAGCATTGCATCTTTCTACACAAGCTCGTGATGAATTAAAACCATATACTCATACTGAAGTTGGCTATAATTACCGGATGAGCAATATTAGCGCTTCTTTGGGTTTGGCTCAACTAAAAAACTTAAAGGAGTGGGTAGAGCAAAAAAGAAAAATTTATGATGCGTATCAAGAGTCCTTTGCAAAGAACAAAATCTTTGAAGGTGTCGATGTCCCGCTTGGGATTTATGCGAATAAGTGGCTTTCTACTTTTCTTGTTAGATCAGCCAAGAGGCGAGATGAGATTCTTGAATTGCTGGCGTCAAAAAGGATTGAAACACGAAGGTTCTGGAAACCATTACATTTACTGAATATTTTTAAAGGCCAAAAATCATACTTATCAGGTGTGGCCTCTGATCTTTTTGAGAAAGGAATTTGCTTGCCTTCCGGGGTTGGATTAATGAAAAAGGAACAGGAGGAAATAATACAGATCATCATTGACATTGATTAAAAATTAATCTATTATATTTGCGAGTGATTTATTTGATTTTTTTAATTATGAAAAACAAGTAATTCTTACATAGTCTATAATTTGGTATTTTTTTTATTTACAATTGTATTATTTTAATCAATCTTTGAGATTAGCAATCATAGGATGGACAAATTATTTTTAAAAATTAGAATACTACCAAGATGGATAATTATCGTAATTGATATTATCTTTTTATTTTTCTCTTCACTCTTAGCTTATTTACTTCGTTTTAATTTTGATTATAGTCGACTTGATAATTATGATGTTAATAAAGGCATATTAATATTTGTATTTTTGTGTTTTATTTCCAGCCTTGTTACTCGGAGCTATGCAGGAATTGTACGTTACACAGGGATGCAAGATGCAGGAAGGATTTTAGGAACTATATTTTCAGGAGCCACTCTTACGTTTATTGTCAGTTTCCTGAATTATGAATTAAACGGGGCATATTTAATCCCTATTTCCGTCATCATTATAGCCTTCCTCAACTCTGTTTTGTTCCTTATTTCATACCGTTTATTTGTAAAACAACTTTTTTCTTTGTTCTGGATGAAGGAAAAAAAAGTAGAGTCAATACTTATATATGGAACCAAAAAATCTGCACAAATAGCAAGGCAGATCATTGAAGAGAATTCAGTCAAGAATTATAAAGTAATTGGCTATCTCGCCGATGAAAGGCAACATGTTGGAAAAGTTGTAAATGGAGTTAATATTTTTGATGCAAGAAAAGATTTGCAAACAATTCTTAAATCAAAAAGCGTAAAAGAATTGATTATATCTGAAAGAAATATATCGATAGAGCGAAAAAATGAACTTGTTGATGCTTGCCTGGCAAAAAATATTAAAGTAAGAACTGTCCCTCCCGTCGAGCATTGGGTAAAGGGAGAACTCAGCCTCAACCAAATTAAGCATATAAATATAGAAGAACTTCTGGAGAGGGATTCCATCAAATTGGATAATTATAATATTACCCAGGAGTTGAAAGGCAGAAAAGTAATGATCACAGGTGCGGCAGGTTCAATAGGGAGTGAAATAGTACGACAGACTCTTTTCTACAATCCCGAACTAATCATTTTGGTGGATCAGGCAGAATCAGATCTTTTTAGTATTGAGAATGAGATCAAATTAAAAAAAGGAACCCTTAAGGTGTATCCCATCATTGCTGACATTACAAGTGAAGCAAGTATGGAGAGGATTTTTCAGGAGTATGCACCACAAATTATTTTCCATGCAGCTGCTTACAAGCATGTACCTATGATGGAAAAAAATCCTGCAGAGGCTGTGCAGTGTAATGTAGGAGGCACAAAAAATCTTGCAGATCTTTCAATGAAATATAATGCCGAAAAATTTGTTATGATTTCTACTGATAAGGCTGTAAATCCTTCCAATGTCATGGGGGCCTCAAAGCGAATTGCTGAGATATATGTCCAATCTTTAAATAACCACTTATCTAATATAAATCCTGATGCAACCAAGTTTATTACTACCCGTTTTGGCAATGTCCTCGGTTCAAATGGTTCGGTAATTCCCGTATTTAAAAAGCAAATTGATCAGGGAGGGCCAATTACAGTTACCCATCCGGAAATCACACGGTTTTTCATGACCATTCCTGAGGCATGCAAACTAGTTTTGGAGGCAGGCGCCATGGGCAAAGGAGGTGAAATTTTTGTTTTTGACATGGGAAAGTCAATTCGGATTATTGATTTAGCAAAGAAAATGATACAGCTTTCCGGATTGGAAGTAGGTAAAGATATTGAGATCATTTATACCGGATTAAGAAGTGGTGAAAAATTGTATGAGGAAATATTTAGTAGTACTGAAAATACCATACCTACTTATCATCACAAAATTCTGATTGCTAAAACAAGAGAAGAATCCTATGAAAGGGTAAAAAGAGATATTGAATTACTTATCAATTCAGCGGAGGATTTTGATGAATTAAAATTGGTTGGAATAATGAAATATATTGTTCCGGAATTCAAAAGTAATTCCTCCAAATTCGAGGTATTGGACAAAAAAGGAGGTTGATTTTTTTTGATGGATTTTATTGTGCGAGAAGATGGATATTTCAATTTATAAAGCGGGTATAACTGCCTTGTTTATCTCGATTATTTGCACGCCAATTCTTATTAAGGCCTCAAGAAAAAAAGGTTTCTATGCGTCAATAAACCACCGGAGTTCGCATGACGCCAGTATCCCTAACACCGGAGGGATCATCCTTTGTTTTGCAGTACTTGTGCCCTTAATTCTATTTTCAGACTATCTGAATCAGGAAGGTTTTAGTCTTTTAGTTTCGGCATTTGCAGTATTGCTAATTACCGGTATTATCGATGATTTCAATCCTATCCCTGTCGCATTTAAGTTTCTAGGGCAATTCATACCGGCCATTGTAATCGTGACAGCAATAGATGAACAGGAATTGGTTATTCCGTTTTTAAGCGATTTTATTCATTTACCATATATTTTCAATTATTTATTTTGGATTTTCTTTATTGTCATGAGCATCAATGCATTTAATTTGATTGATGGGATCGATGGATTGGCTATTGGTCTGGGCATTGTAGGAGGTTCTTTTTATTTTTTGGAATTCCTTAATCTGGGAGCACCTAACTTGATGATATTTGCCATTGCCTTATGTGCTGGATTACTTGGATTATTTTATTTTAACCTTTCCACAAAAAACAAAATATTTATTGGTGATACAGGGTCCTTATTGATTGGAGGTATGCTGGTTTTTTTTGCGCTAAAATTCATTAGCTTATCAGATGAAATACCTAAAAACAGTTCCTTTTTTCTGGTCATTGGAAGCATTTTTATTCCTTTGGCAGATATGATCAGAGTGACATTAGTGAGGTTATTAAAAGGAGATTCTCCTTTTAAGGCAGATCGGCATCATATACATCACTTAATATTGGATTTATTGAAAGGAAATCATCTTTTTACTGCAGTGATATTGATCACATGCCAAATAGCCATACTATTTTTGTTTCAATGGATTAGTAATTTCTCCAATCCACCGCATTTAATAATTATTATAATTGCTTTTCTGGTGTATTTTTCGATCGCTTATGGATTAAGACAAATAAGGAAGAAGTCTCTTTAAAACCTTCTTCTTTTATTTATGAATTTGCTTGATCTTCGTTTTGGCGGTTTTATTTTATTCCTATTTTTATTTCTGGTTTTACTTTTAAATTTTGATGGCCCGCTTCTGCCAATCTGAGCTAAATAATATTCAACCTTTATATTGAAAATAAAATACCCATCATTGTTGTCTGGATCTCCTCTCAAATCTTTACCCTGTTCTGCCCAGGTCGGTGTGCCAGGAGGTAAAGTCTCCCATGTTCTGTCGGATAATAATCTTGCAGTCTTATCAGTAAAAGAGCTAGGCGCAGGATAAATTCCGCTGCTTACATCATCCAAATGATCAGAGAGCACAAATCGATAACCCCCATCAGCAACTATATTGACAAATGAATTGAGTCTGAATTTGACGCCGCCACCTACAGGAAAAACTGCTGCAAATCCGCTATAATTTTCGCCTGAAGTATTGAGTTTTTTAAGATTATATCTTTGGCCATTTAGTTCAGCGGTCGGATTATAACTTACTAAACCTATTCCTCCATAGAAAAAAGGATTTGCAATTTGGCGCATATAAAACTTTCCTGTTTCATCAAAAACGCTCGCATAAATAATACCGCTAAATTCAAAATTATGAGATTGAAATGAGAGGTTTCTTATTTCTTTTACCGGATCAGTTTTGTCGTCTCCGACAAGCATAAACCAGGTCAATTCAGTTCCCGCGGAAAACCATTTATAAAAATTATACCTTGCTCCGAGGGCAAAGTTAGGCTTGATATTGGAGTGATCACCAGATTTAGCCAAATCACCATAATAATGGGTAGTGCCGGTACCGGCAGAAATTACAAGATTTCTAGTGCTGTTTTTATTATAAAAACCTTGGCCAAATACTATTTCTGTGCAGAAAAGAAATCCGATAATAAGAAGTATAGTTTTTTTCATATTTAATAAAAAGTAACCAAACGAACATTATCGTCAAAAATAACTGACTTGGTCATAATATTCGCAATTAGCATACAAATTTAGCAATTTTCATCAAATGAGCACTATCTGCATAGCATTCAATTCGTAATATATGTATTACGATTCATCGTAGTAAAGTAACAGCTCAGTAAGTTTTTTTATTTTATCCTCTATCAAACCTTAAACTTTGAACTATAAATTCATTTGATATGAAAGTAGTTCATACAATTATACTATCCCTGCTGTCCTTACAAATTTCTTTTGGCCAGGTCACTATTTCAGGTACGGTACATGACAGGCGTGGTGAACCCTTATTTGGAGTAAATGTTTACTTGCAAGGAACTTACGATGGATCTTCAACAAACCATGACGGTTTTTATTCTTTTAGAAGTGAGGAAAATGGAGTACAAAACATCGTAGCATCATGTATAGGGTATAAACTATTTCAAAAAGAAATAAAATTAATAAGTGAGACTTCCAAACTAAGCATAGTTTTGGAGGAAGAAATAAATAAAATTGATGGAAATGATAGATCCGAATCGATTTTTTTGCATTAACAGAAAGTATATTATTTCCATCGATGGATTCACCGATATCATTTCTTATTCCAGTAACCGATTAAAAATTCATCTTAAAAATGAGAAGGTAATGGACGCAATCGTAAGTCGGTAACTGGTGCAGGATTTCAAAAAGTGGTTGGATCGATAAATAAAGTGTAGAATTTTAATCTATTTTATTATGAAAGGAAATTCGAAATTAATCCATACGAGGCTTTTATTTCTATAACTTTTCCATGAATTTCGAATGGAATTCTTTCAATATTAATATTCGTACAAAATGAATCCAATCAAAACAGGAATAGCTTCATACGGCATGTCGGGTCTTGTATTTCATGCACCTTTACTTCACGTAAGTCCGGGATTTGAGATTGTGAAAATAGTAGAGCGATCAAACAAGGGTTCCAAAGAACGGTATCCTTATGTTGCCATAGTCAGATCTTTTGAAGAGTTGCTTCAGGACGAGGAAATTGAATTGATCATTGTCAACACGCCGGATGCTACGCATTATGAATATTGTAAAATGGCAATCGAAGCAGAAAAGCATGTCATCGTTGAAAAGCCATTTACCATAAAGTTTGATGAGGCTGCCGAATTGCTTGAATTGGCAAAAAAGAAAGAGCAATTATTGAGTGTGTTTCAAAACAGACGATGGGATGGAGATTTTCTGACCGTCAAAAAGGTTATGCAGGAAAAGCTGCTTGGCCGATTGGTATCTTTTGAAGCGCATTTTGATCGTTATCGTAATTTTATCCAGCCAAACACCTGGAAAGAGGAGCCAAATGCCGGAGCCGAAATACTGTATAACCTAGGAGCACATATGATCGATCAGGCCTATGATCTTTTTGGCATGCCAAATAATGTTTCCGCCGATATTGGAATTCAACGATCCGGTGGAAAAGTAGATGATTTTTATAATGTAGTATTGAGATATGACAACATTCACGTGTCCTTAAAATCCAGTTACATGGTTCGGGAGGAAGGGCTCAGGTATATTTTGCATGGAACGGAAGGCTCTTTTTTGAAGTGGGGATTGGATCCTCAGGAAGAAGCGCTAAAATCCGGCAGATACCCAAATGAACTCAATTGGGGCGCCGAACCTAAAAAACTTTGGGGTAAGTTGAATACTGAAATCAACGGCCTTCACTACACGGGCAGAATTGAAACGATATCCGGGAATTATCAATCCTACTACAACAATATCTATGAAGCAATTCGTAACAATGGCGAATTAATTGTGAAACCTGAGCAATCCCTGGATTTAATGAAAATCATTGAAGGTGCGATTGAGAGTAGCAAGACTGGAAATGCCGTGAATTTTTAACCTAAACTGTGCTTCTCATCTCCTCTGAATCGCTAAATTTAGATTTAAGTCTTAAAAAATGATCTGACAGAGTATTACAATGCTTTCCAGGTCAATCTTCCCGTGGTATCATAGACCAGATTATCAGAATCCGTCATCTCCCGGATAATCTCCTCTAAAAGGGACAATTCATGATGTGCGAATAATTTCGTTAAATCCTCCGGAAGCTTCGGCCCTTTTTTCAATTCATAATGAATTATTTCACGTATGCGTTCGTGGTCAGATTTGGAGAGCAACTTTTTTTTGTTCAGGCAATAATCGCAATGTCCGCAATCTTCAAAATTTTTCTCGTTAAAATATTCCAGGATCATGCTCGTTCGGCAACGATTGTTGTTTTCTACATAATTCATCATCGCCAGTAACTTTTCTTTTTGAATCATGCGCCGTTCATTTAGTCGCGTTCTGTTTAGAGGGAGTTTTAGTGCATCATATCGTGGAGTGATAAATGCCAGTTGAGGCTTGTCCCTCATTTTGTCATATGTGATTACTTTTAGATTGTTTAGATGATCAAGCAGGCTTTTTACTTTATAAGTGGTTGAATTTAGTGTTCTGGCGATTTGATTTTCTGATATCCTGACAAAACTCCCCAACATTTCTCCTCCATAAAGTCTCAACAGCGATTTAATCAATGAGTCGAAGGAGGCATTGGCGATCTGGAACTTGTACAATTCAGATTTGTTGATATTTATAGAAACTTTTGAGGGATGATAAAAGCTTTCATTCAACTCAATAAATCCCTCCTCTTCGAGTTTTTTAATGGCATAATAGGTTTCGCTATTATTCAAATTGAAATTGCGGCAGAATACTGTGATGTCAAAATCAAAATAAGAAAGCATATTCGATCCTACGGCAATTTTAAAATAGTTCGCCAAAGCCTGGTACACCCTTTTCATAAATTCGATGGAAGGATGCGCTTTCTCAAAATAAGCATTTAGAAGTTGCTTGTCTCCAGGGTGATGTACGAGAACCGCGTAGGCCTTTTCGCCATCCCTGCCTGCTCTTCCAGCTTCCTGATAATAAGCTTCCAGATTGTCCGGTACATCAATGTGTACCACTACACGAACATTTTTTTTATTGATGCCCATTCCGAAGGCATTGGTAGCAATGATCACTCGCGTGTGCCCTTTTTGCCATGAGTCCTGTTTTTTCATGCGCTGATCATGATTCAGTCCTGCATGATAATAATCAGCTGATATTTTATTTTTCAACAATAGATCACAAAGTTCTTTTGTACGTTTTCTGCTTCTGGCGTACACCAGGGCCGTACCCTGCACTCTATTGAGAATTTCGATAAGTTTCTGTTCTTTGCTTTCAACTTTTCTGATGGCAAAAGCGATATTTTCTCTCTCAAAACTGGCTTTGAAAAATTGTTGATTTTTCAATTCCAGTTTTTCACAAATGTCATTTACTACCTTTTCCGTGGCTGTAGCAGTAACTGCCAGTGTATTGACTTCGGGAATATTTTCCTGTCGAAATGCTGCAATTTTTAAATAGGTGGGTCTGAAATCGTATCCCCATTGCGATATGCAATGTGATTCATCTACTGCCAGCAGATTGATTTTCATTTTTTTTACACGTTCGGCAAACAGCTCTGTTTGCAGTCTTTCCGGAGATACATAAAGAAGTTTTACATTTCCATAAATACAATTATCCAGGATAATGTCAATTTCCCGATTTGTAAGCCCGGTATATATGGCATAAGCCTTTATTCCCAACCTGTTCAATTCATCTACCTGATCTTTCATTAAAGCAATGAGCGGAGAAATGACCAGGCAAAGCCCCTCTTTGCAAAGCGCCGGAAGCTGGAAGCATAAAGATTTTCCGCCACCGGTAGGAAGTAATGCCAGGTTATCATGACCGGCGAGGACAGATTCTATAATCTCCCCTTGAAGAGGTCTGAATTTATCATAACCCCAGAATTGCTTGAGTATTTGTTGTTGTTTATGCACGTTTAAGTGAAAATTGGATCGATTTAGTCGATTATAATCATTAATGTCCCAATAAATTGGATTATTGACAATCGTTAAGGTAATAAAATTGATGTAATCTTTTAATTTTGTGGTGGATGAAGTGGATATTACCCTTAATTTTATTCTTCACATCCTTTAATCTATTTTCTCAGCAGATTTTTATAAAAGGAATGATCGCTGATGCTGAGAATGGAGAAGGAGTGAGTTTTGCGCATATAGGAATTTGTGGAAAAAGCATTGGAGCCGTTGCTAATGATGATGGCAAATATGAATTTCACATTCCGGACAATGTGCTAAACGATACATTGTGCGCTTCTGCGATAGGATACGAAACCTTTAAATTTCCGGTAAAGGAATTGAAAGGGCTATCGAATTTTAATATATCTCTGAAACCACAAACCAGCTATCTCGATGAAATACTTATCAAAGATGATCGTATAACAGCGCGGCGTGTGGTGAGAAAAGCCATTGCCAGAATTTATAAAAATTATCCCAAGAAACCTTTTAACCTCAAGGGCTATTACCGCGATTACCTTAGGAAAAACAATCAATACATAAGTTTTCTTGAAGGAGTTTTTACCATTGACGATCCGGGATTTCGAAAACCAACAGACAACACACGTATTAAAATTAACCAACTCAGGTTCACTAAGAATTATATAAACAATCTTACGGAATATGTGACGGAGTTTCAGAAAGATTCCACAAAACTCTTGATGTATGGTATTTCACCGGCCTTCAAAGGGAATGAATTTTCTAATTTGTATTATCACAATCCGATACGAAATCACAGCGCCTCAGTGCCCTTTATCGGGATATTTGATACATTTTCAGAGCGGAATTATGACTTAGAAATTGACTATTATACCTATGTTGATAATCAAGAAGTATATGTGATAAATATTGCTCCCAGCAAAAAATATAGATTTACACATGTCAACATCGAAGGAAAATTGTTTATACGGACCGATAATTATGCCATTGTAAAGTTTAATTATGCATACTTTGTTACAAAGCGCCTTGAATCGAAGAAATGGTTTGAACTCAACGTGGAATACAGGGAATTTGAAGATAAAATGTTTCTAAAATATTTTTCTTTTATGAATTACTATAAGCTGCTAACCAGAGAAGAAATTGCTGAAATGGCAGTTTTTAGGGAGTTTTTCATTAACGATATTCATGTCTCGGATTACACCCCTTTTTTATTAGAGGAAACGATAGATGATACCTTGCCACTTTACCGGCAAAATGCTCCAAATGACTCAAAATTCTGGATAAATTATAACAGGACTTTATTGGAGCAGCCACTCATGGAATAAATGCAAGCAAGTCATTTTAGCAATTTTCAATGACATGAAGGCGCTATTTTTATATAATAAATAAAGCCTGAATTGCCCGCGTTATTTGGTGTGAACTCAAATATGCTTTGCTTATTCAAGGACTATTTCGATTGCTTTTGTTAATGCTCTATCGTTTTGCCCAAGACTTTGTAAATAAGTGGTTTGTATTATGTTTTGACCTATTTTATATTCGTAAAATTAATAGCTAAATATTAATTAAGCGAAAATTTTTAACGGATAAAACAGTGCGTATATTTGTATCTAAATTAAAAGGTATTACTTTTTCATCTCAATGAAGATAATAATTGCAGGAGCAGGAGAGGTTGGATTTCATTTGGCAAAACTCCTGACTAATGAAAAGCAGGAAATCGTACTGATCGATCCTGATCAGGAAAGATTAAATTACGTCGACGCCCACCTGGACATTAATATTGTAAAGGGAAGCTCTACCTCATATAAAACTCTGGAGGAGGCAAACGTAAACAAAGCGGATTTGCTTATTTCTGTTACTTCTTCCGAAGAGATTAATCTGACAACATGTATCATCGCCAAAAAATTAGGGGCAAAGAAAACAATTGCGCGAATTGATAACACTGAGTATCTTGTAAGTACTGATAAGCTCAACTTAAAGGACGTTGGTATCGATGAGTTGATATCTACTGAAAGCCTGGCAGCAAGAGAGATAAAACGGCTTTTGCGAGAAGCAGCCCTTACCGATACTTTTGAGTTTGACAACGGCATGCTATCCTTAATCGGGATTAATATTGATGAAAACGGCTTTTTGGCAAATAAGACTTTAAAAGAAACAACACACTTAAATCCGGATCACAACTTTATTACAGTATGTATTTTGCGAGATGGCAAAACGATAATTCCTCATGGGGACACCAGATTTATGCCAAAAGATCATGCATATTTTATTGCTGAGCCGGAAGGGATACAAAAGGTAATTGAGCTGTCAAGTCAGGAACGTGTGGTATTTAAAAATCTCATGATTTTGGGTGGGACTAAGGTAGGTTATCATGCGGCAAGGAGATTGAGTAAAAAGTACAGAATTAAACTAATCGAGTCCCAAAAAGATCGATGCTTTGAATTAGCGGATAAATTAAGAGATACACTGGTCATTAACGGAGATATTACCGACGTGGAATTACTGAAGGAATCTGGTCTGGAAGAGATGGATGCTTTTATTGCGGTAACAAATAATTCTGAAACGAATATTATCTCCTGTCTTGTTGCAAAAGCTTGTGGTGTGAAGAAAACCATTGCTATGGTCGAAAACATGGATTATATACAGCTTTCTCAAAATATTGGCGTCGATACCATGATCAATAAAAAACTGATTGCTGCAAACTTTATTTCACGGTATATCAGGAAAGTGGATGTAATCTCCCTGACAGGTATTCATGGAGTTGATGCAGAGATATTGGAGTTTGAGGTAAAAGAGTCATCCAAAATAAATAAAAAAATAATTAAAGATCTCGATTTTCCTAAAAGCGCAATTATTGGAGGTGTGGTTCGCAAAGGCATAGGCTATACTACTTTTGGTGACTTTGAATTCCGCCCTAAAGATAGAGTTGTGATCATGAGTATGCCTGAATCACTTCGCGAAGTAGAACAATATTTTAAATAGAATATGAGGCAATCAAAATGCTTCTATCTGCGTTCAGCTTCAAAGCCCTCTTCTTTTAATTTCATCAAAAAATCAACATGAAATTTAATTTTAAGGCGATCATTTCCATCCTTGGTCTTCTGTTAATCCTGAATGGCGGATTTATGTTGCTGTGTTTGCCGGTATCGATCTATTATGATGATGGACAATGGCATGCATTACTCCTTTCAGGCGTCCTTACTTCGCTTATTGGATTATTTGCATATTTGTTTACAAAAGACAAGGGAAATAGCAGCCTGAAAAAAAGAGATGGGTATTTGGTCGTTACCTTGGGGTGGCTGGGGATGACTTTTTTTGGCACACTACCATATTTAATTAGTGGGGAGATCCCTTATTTTACGGATGCATTTTTTGAGACCATGTCCGGATTTACGACTACCGGAGCATCAATATTAAATGACATAGAATCGGTTGGCAAAGGGATATTGATGTGGCGAAGCCTGACCCAGTGGATAGGAGGGATGGGAATTATTGTATTAACAGTTGCCATTTTACCGCTTTTGGGAATTGGAGGAATGCAGCTTTTTGTGGCAGAAGCACCCGGAGTAACTCCAGATAAATTAAAACCCAGAATTACGGATACAGCAAAAAGACTTTGGCTGATATATCTGGGGCTTACCGTTTTTGAAGCCATTTTGTTGAAAATTGGAGGAATGAATTATTTCGACTCCATCAATCATGCACTTACAACTATGGCCACAGGAGGCTTTTCAACCAGACAGGACAGTATCGCCTACTTCAATTCTCCGTTTATTCAATATGTCATTATTGTTTTTATGTTTTTGGCAGGTACAAATTTTACCTTGACCTACTTCGGCCTCCATGGACAATTGAAAAAAGTATGGGAAAATGAGGAGTTTAGATTCTATTTTGGCTTTACCGCTGGTTTTGCTATATTAATTACTGCTGTCGTTTTTATAGTAACAAACAATACCTTTGAATCTTCATTCAGAGAATCCCTATTTCAATTGGTTTCTATTGTAACCACCACCGGTTTTGTGACCGCAGATTATACCGGGTGGGCTCCATTGGCGACAGTAATATTTTTTATGCTGATGTTTGTTGGAGCATCTACAGGCTCTACAGCCGGAGGTGTGAAAGTCGTGCGCCACATCATATTACTGAAAAATAGTATATTGGAATTGCGAAGACAAATTCACCCCGCCGCAGTGTTGCCGGTAAGGTTGAATAATAAAGCTGTCACTTCTGAGATAACGTTTAATATAATGGCTTTTATGATCATTTATTTCATGGTCTTTGCCTTTGGTTCTATACTTATTTCTTCCTTTGGATACGATTTCAATACATCCGTAGGCGCTGTTGCGACATGCTTGGGAAATATCGGTCCTGGTTTTGGAAAAGTAGGGCCAATGGATAACTTTGCCTTCATTTCGAATCCTGGCAAATGGGTACTCTCATTTTTGATGCTGTTGGGAAGGTTGGAATTATTTACGGTACTGATATTATTTACACCCTACTACTGGACAAAACATTAGCATTAAAGTTTTTCAATGCCATTGGAGATTTTGGTTTTTTTGGTTTTTAGGGTTAAATGATGAATATCGATATTATATTGAAGATCGAATAATGTACTTGAATAATTGTGGTCGAGATGATAGCAGATAGCATAATATTGTAGGTTGAATGTTTTTACTCCGACATGAATTAGCCTCGCTCCAAACTCCTTGTCGTTTCTCCCTTTTCCTTTCATTTCTTCATTATATCCGTTCACCTCAAGGGCATCGGATTTCCAATATGCGACATTACAGCCTCTAAGCCCTCTGACACTTTTACTTGAATAGAGAACATAGTGATGCAACAAACAGGCCAGGTAGTTCCTGAGATAATTCAAACTACTGAAATCTTTTTGCTTTAAGATCTGTTCAGTTTTTTCTTTATTGATCCTGACTCGCCTACCAATATTAATTTGATTTTTTCTGGCACATTTCAAATGATCCTTCACAAAATTTTTATCAAGAATCACATCCCCATCTATCTGAATGATAAAAGGATGTTTAGCGGCTTTTATTGAAAGGTTTCTAATTAAATTGATTCTATATCCTTTATCTTCTATCCAAATGTGATTTATGGGAATAGGAGAAATTGTCTTAAATTCCTCAATAACTTCCCTGGTCTCATTGGTTGATCCATCGTCGGAAATAATAATTTCATCTGGCAACACTGTTTGAGCAAGTATACTTTTTAAGCATACGTAAAGTGCATAAGGCCAATTATAAGTTGTAACAAATAATGAGGTTTTAATGGGTTTCATTTTTAGCTATTGGTAAAATAATAAATTGGCTCTGGTAAAAGTTATGATGATTGATTCTGATTGATTTGATTTTCAAAAAGTTTCTCCAGGTTATCAATCATTTTATCTATTGTAAATTTACTCATGACATGTTTTTTTGCTTGTTCACCCATCGATTTATTCAATTCACGATCTTCAAGGATGAGTTTTAGTTTAGCATAAATTTGATCCGTATTTTCTGGTTTTACAAGAAAACCAGATATCCCATCTTCTACCAATTCCGGAGCTCCATTCACATTTGTGGCAACGCTCGCTTTCCCAATCGCCATTGCCTCCAACAGCGCATTGGGCATACCCTCGTACCGTGAGGGTAGAACAAAAACATCCGATGCGCCTAAATGGCCAGGTATTTCATTTGTAAATCCAATAAAATGAATTACATCCGACACTCCTTTTTTTTCAGCATTTGATTGTAATTCACTTTTAAGCTTACCTTTACCGGCAACAATAATTTGCCATGGATGATTTGCCTCTTTAACTTTTACCGCAACATCGATTAACAAATCAAATCCTTTCTGAGAATCAAGGCGGCCTGAGCTAAATATGACTTTAGATCCTTTCGAAAGATTATATTTTTTAAGAAGGTCAATGCTTTTGATATTTTCCGGAATTTCAACCCCATTATAGATCACATGAATGAAATTTTCAGGAAACCACTCGTATCCTTCATATATCCGTTTGATCGAAGAAGTATTGGTTATAATTCCATCTATGTATTGTGTAAAAGGCTTTATATATTTCTTTTTATTCGAAAGATTTTGAATGCCTTGTCTGGAAAATATTGCAGGTGTATTTAGCTGTCTGGCAGCTTTGGCGCCAATTTTCACATCTTTATTTTGACAGCAGATTAATACTTCAATATTATTTTTTTTTAAAAATGATTTGAGCGGATACATAAGCCAGAAAGCGATATCAGCACTAATACCAAAGTGAAATATTTCAAGTCCAGCATCCATGGTCTTCTGTTCGATTATTGATCCAGGCAAACAGGCAATGATCACATGATGCCCTCGGCCTTTTAAGCCCTTTCCTGCGTTGATCATCCACTTTTCGCCACCACCCCACTTCGACTTACCTAAAGAATTCAGGAACAGTATGTTCATAGTTAATATTATTTGAGTTTTATATTAAGCTCACGTTTGATTTTTCAAATATACCGACATAAATGAAATTTTCTTGATTTGGAAGAATCAAGAATTGCTTTTTTAAATTTTTAAGAATGAATTAATTTTTATTTGGGACACCTTTTATTCCTTATCTCAACATTTGTGTTAGTTTCTCGGACTATAATAAAATATGTATTGTTTGTTTGTTAATATTTCATGGAATCAATCGTATATACTTTTTACTTGTTTTACATCCATCAATTTATTTATAGCTGGAATAAAATAGGTATGATCAAAATACTAGATAACTATTCCCTTCTATCATATTGATTATTATTAAAAGATGTATTTTTACGCTCAATTTATTAAATCAAAATAAGACAAAACATGTTAGCATTTCTTTATCACAAACCAAGATTTCTGATCCGAGCTTATAAGTACTTATATAAATTTGACAAGGAGGAAATCAACTACATCCGTAAAAATCTTGAAGAGGGAGACGTGGCATTTGATATTGGCGCTCACAAAGGCGCTTATACATATTGGATGCATAAGAGTGTTAGACAATCAGGAAAAATAGTAAGCATAGAACCTCAACCAATTTTATTTGATTATTTAAAAAAAATGATCCCAATCTTTGGGTTTACAAATGTAACACTGCTGGATTGTGCCGTATCAGATAAAGACACAGAAGGAGTAATAACTGTTCCCGGGAAGCCGGGAAGCATATCTCAAGGAGCGAGAATTGACGATCAAAAAATTGTTCAAAATAAACACAAGCATGATCTTCATACTATTAACGTCAATATCAGGTCTGTTGATAGCATCATAGCTGAAACCGGACTGAAGCCAAAAATTATTAAGATTGACGTTGAAGGACATGAGTTTAGTGTACTAAAAGGAATGATCAAGACATTGACAGAAGTAAGGCCAAGAATTATTATGGAATGTGAAGAACGGCATATCAAGGAATTTACTGTTTTTGACGTGTTCAACTTTCTGTTCGAAAAAAATTATGAAGGGTATTATTTTCAGTCAGGCAAAAAGTATCCACTTAGCAATTTTGATCTGCACAGGGATCAGATTAGTTATATTGATAAGCAACCCTGGCCACACCCCGACTACATAGCAAATTTTATTTTTGAGCCTAAATCATAGGCGCTGTATGATGGAAATATACGTGTTGTAAGATTTTTGATTCGCAAATTTTACAAACGAGGAGTTTTTTATCCTTATGAACCATTTATGCTCATCAACAGAGAACTTCTTTGAAGGACGCTGACCTGCTTTACGTAAAAAATATTCATATGTGACATCAATCTTCCAAAATAGCAAGGTATTGCCAGCGTATACCAATCTTTTTCTAGTTTCATGTCAAGGCTGCATTGTCGTTTCGAACGTATGCGAGAAATCTTATTGTATAGCAAATTTAATTAGATTCCTCCTTTCCTTCGAAATAACATTGTACGATATATCATACATGAGGTTATACTAAAGTGGATCATTTTTATTCCTAAAGCATGTTGGGGCACAGATGTCTTTAGAGTTGAGGAGTCATTTCAGAATGATGAATTTGTTAAATGGTGATGAAAGGAATGGAATAGCGAAATGTATGAAAATCCATTAATCGAATAAGTTAATCAGCATTAAAAAAAGAAGAAAAATCACCCAGAGGTCGTCTCATAGCAAGGGTATTTGCACCAAACTTTCGCCTAACATAATCATTAGATTCTAAAAGTAGCTCACAAGACTGTCTATCTTCATCCGATAAATGGATATTTTCAAAAACAATTGCTTTCGGCTTAATATTGGCATCGTTAAATATTCGTATTACCTGGTAGTCAAAGCCTTCCGTATCTATTTGTAGTAAATCAATTGCCGGTAATTGGTAACGCTCTAGCAATGTCGATGGGCTGATAACAACAACCTCTTCTGAAACAATCTGCTCGGAAGGCGATGAAGGCATTTCAATATTATACTTTTCACAATTATTTTTAACTAATCCGCTATCAAAGGCTTCTTTGATTTTCTCATAACTAAATGAAGTCAAGCCATCTGCCCAATGCAAATTCGAGAATCCAATTTTATACAGCTTTTGATAACCATCTTCCTCCCCAATGGCTGCACAGATAGTATGAATACTTTTATTTTTTTTATAGATTTTAGTTAGGAACTTATTAAAAACATATGATTGAGGTTCCAAAAGGACTCCTTTCCACCGATCCCTTTTTATGAATTTATGAATAGGGTCGTGTGTAATTCCATCATTGGCTCCTGCTTGAATAACAATAAAGGAATCTTGTTTCGATAAAGAATACTGATTTAAAAAATCATTCAAGCTACCTTTAGATGGTCTGTAAAAATATTTATAGAACCCTATAAAAATTGAACTATTTTTAGCGCTTAAATTAAATCTAAGTTTTTGATACCACGAATTATATTTAATTTTTAAGAAATCGTACATTATAAATTGGTTATAGAAATAATAATGAAATAGTAAAAGAAAAAGATATTAACTAAGAAGATTATGGTTCTCAGTGTTTTTAAAATTAATTGCGAAAATATGGATAAAATAATAGAAAATCATTATTGGTTAATTATTTTCTGTCTTGCTAGTGAAGTTTATATTTCCTTTAAACGTGTTTTCTGACTCTCAATTCCTGGGGCATTTTTATCAATAGGAATTAAAATGTAGTAAAATAGTAAATTTATTCTTGTTAATTTTGGCCTAAGCAATAGATGAACAAAATGAATGAACAAGATCTACTGAAAATATTGGTAAAACTGCCTATCAAACTCGGAGATACGATTATGGCCGCCTATTTTTTGCGGGCTGTAAAGGATTTTTATCCCAATTGTCAATTGGATGTGATTATGGGTAAGGGACTGACAGCTCTAAGAGAATTTATGCCCTATATCGACCAGATTCATGAGTTTTCAAAAAATGAGTTTCCCGGTCCTATCGGTAATTACAGATACGGAAAGCTAATTGCTTCAAGGGAAAAATATGATCTGTTTTTCTGTTTGCCGTTTTCTTTCTCGTCAGCCTTGGCGGGATTTTTTACAGGTAGTAAAATTAGAGTTGGATACAATTGCGAACATCGAGGTATTTTATTAACAAAATCAATAAAAAAACCACCCAATCTGCATATAGTAGATGAGTTCAATTATCTGCTTGAAAGCGTGATTGGTAAGAAAGTTGAGTTCAAAAAGTTAAATTTTCAGCCTGAATCAAAAGCTTCATTTAATTTAAGTAATAGCAAAAAACTGATACTTAATATAAAATCAGGCCCACCATCCAGATCCATTCCAATCGAAAAAGCAATAAGTATAACCAGGTCACTACTTGAACGATATTCATATGAAATAATTCTGACAGGCGCCCCAAATGAGAAGAGCTATATTACGCAAGTGACAAATGCATTTGTGGATAATGTCAGAGTTGTCAATCTTGCCGGGAAAACAAATCTATCAGAACTCGCATATGTAATCAGCAAAGCAGAATGCATGATTACTTCAGATTCCGGTAATGCTCATGTGGCCAATGCAGTGGGTACACCAACAGTGGTTTTATTTGGTGCGGCACATGAGCATAGGGCAAAACCTTATGACCAATCTATCTCAATTGAATTGAAACTTCCTGATTTGGAATGTGTCCCGTGTGAGTCTGAACAATGCAAATACAATGACAATCGTTGCCTTGCAAACATTGAAAACGATAAGATTATCCAGGCGATAGGGGGATTGTTGAATAAGGAAAATTAGAATTTAAGCAAAACTTCATACACCTTATGGATTGGCAAACCCATTACAGTAAAATAGGAGCCTTCGATTTTCGTAACGCCAATCATGCCGATCCATTCCTGTATTCCGTATGCACCTGCCTTATCGAAGGGTTTAAAATTCTTTATATAGAAATCGATTTCTTTTTCTGTCAGGGTCTTAAAAGTTACCAATGTTGTGTCTGAAAATGATACTACCTGATGTCTGTCTTTTATACATACTCCTGTTGTCACATGATGGGTTTTTCCAGAAAGGGAGCTTAGCATTTGCATGGCATCCTCATCGTCTTCAGGTTTGCCAAGGATGGTATCATTTATAATTACAGTAGTATCTGCCGCCAATACAATTTCATTTTCCCTTAAATACGGAAATTGTTTTGCTTTTTTTTCAGCCAGATGTTGCGCTACTTCATCTATGGGAATATTGCTGGTATAGTCTTCGAGTATGTCAATAGGTTTAACATCAAAATCAATTCCTGCTTCCGTAAGAATAAATTGCCTCCTGGGAGACTTTGAGGCAAGGATTATTTTTTTATCATCAAACATACTAGTAGATCTTTGTTGCGAATATAATACATAAATGAAATCTTTTCCTCTGATATTTCTTTACTATTTTTGCCTGATAAAAATTTATTGTCATGCTCAAGGAGTTAACGGAAAAACTTAGGATTGAATTATCGAAAGAATTGCCCGGTGAAATGGCACATAACATGATGATGCCCACACTTCGTGACGCGAATTTGAAAATACCAAAACATCAACCTCCACCAACGAAAAGTGCGGTATTGATCCTTTTTTATCAGGATGAGCAAGGGCATATAAAATTCCCTCTGATTCAGCGGCCAAGCTATAATGGGGCTCACAGTGCACAGGTTAGTTTTCCCGGGGGAAAATATGAAAATGAGGATATTGACTTGGTCCATACGGCTTTGCGGGAATCGAATGAAGAAATTGGCATTGATCCTGGGCAGGTAGAAATAGTTGGAAGGATTTCTGATCTTTTCATCTGGGTTAGTAATTTTATAGTTACACCGATCGTAGGTGTCGCTAGCACACCACCAATTTTTGTGAAGGATGAAAAAGAAGTTGAATCGATCATAGAAACAGATCTTTTTGACATACTAAATCCCGAAAAAAGAAAGGAAGGGACAATCCTTGCAAGTGGAAAATACAAAATACAAACGCCATATTTTGATATTGACGAGCGCATAGTTTGGGGCGCTACAGCCATGATGTTGAGTGAACTTAGTATAGTAATAGGAAAAACAGGAATTTTTTAAAAATTGATCCTACTGTTGTTTTGATGGATTATGCATTCACGAATTCAAAATCTCAAGCGCCAAACCTCAAATAGATTTCAATATATGAAACTCCAAAACAATTGTAATTCTCGATAATTGACTTTTATGCAAATTGCTGATTATCTCAACATTATAGTGCATTTTGAGATTAGACTTCATGGTTTCTAGCATTGAATTTTATTTCATTGGATATTAATTGTTATTTGAATATTGATATTTGTTATTTTACTTTTCCAATAAATTAGTTATACAATAAAAAAATATGAAGCATTCCGGAGAGGCATTGATATCAAACGATGCGATTATCATGGGTATATTAATGATTATGCTGGCGTTTATTTTTAAGACGTCCTCCAGTAAAAACCCATTGTGGCGTAAGTTTTATAAGGCGATTCCTATGCTCTTGCTTTGCTATTTTTTACCCTCTCTATTGACGACCCTCGGGGTCGTCGACCCGGATGAATCGCGACTATATTTTGTAGCTTCCAGATACTTATTACCGGCCAGTTTGGTATTACTTACTTTGAGTATTGATCTGAAAGAAGTGTTTAGACTTGGCCCCAAGGCGCTGATTATGTTTTTGACAGGAACCTTTGGAGTGATCATAGGTGGACCGCTGGCAATTATGATGGTTTCTGTTATTTCTCCAGAGACCATTGGTGGCGCTGGTCCTGATGCTGTTTGGAGAGGCATGACCACGATTGCCGGCAGTTGGATTGGAGGGGGAGCAAATCAGGCCGCCATGTATGAGATATATAAACCTTCAGACAAACTGTATTCCATCATGATTACAGTCGACGTCATTGTAGCGGAAATTTGGATGGCTTTTTTACTTATTGGAGTGGGCAAGACCAAATCCATTGATCGATTTTTTAAAGCTGACGCTTCATCTGTAATTCACCTTCAGGAGAAAATGCATGAATTTGGTAAGCGAATAGCCAAAATCCCAACACTCACTGATTTGATGATGATACTTGGAGTTGGAATAGGAGTGACAGGATTATGCCATTTGTTGGCTGATAATATTGCGCCGTTTATCATGGAACATGCGCCTATTCTTGAGCGTTTTAGTTTAACCAGTAATTTCTTCTGGCTTATTGTGTTGGCCACAAGTATTGGTCTTGGAATGTCGTTTACAAAAATGAGAAACCTTGAAGGCGCAGGAGCATCGAAAGTAGGAAGTGTATTTATTTACATACTGGTGGCCACAATCGGAATGAAAATGGATATTCTAAAGATATTCGATAATCCGGGTCTTTTTCTGGTTGGTGGAATATGGATGCTAATCCACATTATTCTATTAATTATTGTCGCAAAATTAATTAGAGCTCCATATTTCTTTTTGGCAGTGGGAAGCAAGGCGAATATTGGTGGCGCTGCAAGCGCTCCGGTTGTTGCGGCAGCATTTCATCCGTCACTGGCCCCGGTAGGTGTTTTATTGGCAGTTTTGGGTTATTCTCTTGGCACATATGGCGCATGGTTTTGCGGTATCCTTATGCAATTAGTTGCGCCATAGTAATTAATGCCATGCAGCAATAATTGAATATTAGAGGATGATAGATCATGAAATTAAGGTAATTAAAAATTGGTTTTCATAAAAAAAGCGCCTTTAGGCGCTTTTTTTATGAAAACCAATAAATTTTACGCCGGTCCTGCGATGCCAACTGCGCTATTAATTCCAGATGATCCCAGTTTGCCAATTTCCTGATCGATAGTCCAAAGTCCCATGCCTTCCTCGCCAATAATATCAAACAACTCCAATATCCTTCGTGCCAGTATCTCTTCCTCCCTTTGCTCAACTACATACCACTGCAGGAAATTGAAGGTGGTAAAGTCTTTATTATTTTGACAATGATCAACTAATGCATGAATGGATTTTGTTATGAATATTTCATGATCGAGTACTTCTTCAAAAACAGACCTCAACGAGCTAAAATCATGTGGAATGCCAGTGATATCAGGATGAAGCGCATGACCGCCGGCCTCATTTATATATCTGAAAATTTTCATCATATGCATTTTTTCTTCTTCCGTATGATCATACAAAAATTTTGATGAATTCTCATAGCCGTGAATCTCACACCATGAAGCCATAGATAAGTAAATTGCAGATGATACACCTTCCAATTCAACTTGCTTGTTCAACAAAGCTTCAGTTTCTTCCAGCAAGGAGCGATTTTTTGTTATAAATTCTTTCATGATATTTCTAATTAATAATAGTTTCTGATTAATTTATATTCATTACCGAACAAAAATAAGCTATTTTATTAATTTTTTTCAGAACATTTTGAGCTTGTAATGCTTTTATTTTTGTAGGATGAAGGATGAAATTCCAATTAGCTTATATGCCAATTGGAGCTTTGATGTGAAACTGTTTCGAAATTTTATAAATACTTTCATATTTCTAAACATAAAATTGCTCATGAGAGATGCTTGAAGTCCTTTTTACCTGCTATGGGATAAAGTAAAATGCTATTTAATTTCAAAATAATGTTAGAACTATCGGCAATATTGGATTATTGCAAAACAATTCACGATTTTTGTGTTTCAATTTCTGGAGAATAAACATCATTACACCAATGCAAAGTCAATCGGTAGGTACAAATTTGATAGAGAAGTTCCCGGCTTTTTTTGAAGAGGAGCTTATGAGAGAATTAAAACGTGTTTCAAAAGTATATCGGGTTGAAACGGGAGACATTATTATGGATATTGATCAATCCATTGATCAGATCCCATTGGTAATCCAAGGCTCTATTAAAATCATCCGGGAAGATGAAGAAGGAAATGAGATTTTGCTTTATTATTTAGAGGCTGGCCAGGCTTGCGCAACTTCCATCACGTGTTGTTTTGCCGGACAACGAAGCACAATAAGGGCAATTGCTGAAGATGACACAGAATATTTGGCGGTTCCTGTTCAATATTCGGATGAATGGATGGTAAAATATACTACCTGGAAGAATTTTGTAATGAATACCTACTCTGAGCGATTTGAGGAGTTGCTGAAAACGATTGACCAATTGGCTTTTAAAAAGATGGATGAACGTCTCTCAAAATATCTTTATGATAAAGCAGATCTTCATGAAAATAGTGTCATTCATATCTCACACCAGGAAATCGCCTATGATCTTAACACATCAAGGGAAGTAATTTCAAGACTTCTAAAGCAACTGGAAAGAATTGGTTCAATTAAGCTCGGGAGAAATAGAATTGTGATATTGGATTGACATATAATTGTGCAGGTGATATATTTTTTGATAAAAGCTTTTATTGGATGTTATGCATAATAGTTCCTGTTTTCAACTCTTCAATTCTCAATTTTCCAGTCTTAATGATTTTGACATCTGATACCAGTTCAAACAATCTATCCCCTTTAACTTGATTCCTTGTTTGAATCACTATTTTTAAATTATATTTTTTTCCTTTACACGCTCTTTCTAACTTTTCCATTGAATCATTCAAAGTTTCATATATTCCTTGAATTTTAACTGGCACAGGTTTTTCCAGAAAGTGTTTTTTAAGAAATCCATCTATACCTGAATTCCTTTGGACTGGAAGTGCATCAATAACTTTTAAAATAGCCAAATCATATTCTGATTTTTCCAAGTAACTGTCTGAACCTTTTTTTAGTAATGCGGAGTCAGTTATTATCATTTCTCCTAATCTCTCATTAGCAAGTTCAACTGCACTTCTGGAAGTATCTATTCCAATAAAATTTCTATTCATGGATTTTGCTGCAACACAAGTTGTACCACTACCACAAAAGGGATCAACAACTAAATCTCCTTCATCCGTTACAATTTTTATTATTTCTTTTAGAAGCAAAACTGGTTTTTGCGTTGGATAACCAACCCTTTCTTTAGCTTTTGGGTTTAAATAGGGAATTTCCCAAGTGTCAGATAATGGGACGCCTTTTTTCTCCTTGCCCAAAACAACATTTCCCTCCTTATCTGTTTTATAAATCGATTTACCCTTCGCAGTTTTCTCTCTGTCTTGCAAAATTTGGTCAAGGTTGGTTGTTGGTGCATAATCAGTATAATATTGATTGAATTTAAAATTTTTTCCCTTAGAATAGAAATATATATTTTGGTGAGAATTTAAAAGTCCCTTTTTTGAATTAGACCATCTTTTAAAATTCCAAATAATTTCGCTTCTAAAGTTTTTCATATCGAAAACTTTATCTAAAGTAACTCGAATATAATGTGAGGCAACCTTGTCGCAATGCAGAAATACGCTACCAGAAGCATTAAGAATTCTTTTACATTCCCAAAGGCAAGCTTCAATAAGATTTAAATAGTTATCTAATGAGTCCCAACTATCGCTAAATTCATATTTCTTACTTTCGTCTCTTGTCACTAGAGAATGCTTTTTTTGTGTAAAAAAAGGTGGGTCAAAATATACTAAATCGACTGAATTTGATTCAATTTCAGTAAGTCTCTCGATACAATTTCCTTTATATATTTTATTTAGCTCCATGCTCAGGTGTTCTTTTATTGGCTATTTGGGTTAAAATTTCTTTTAAATCGAATCCACTATAGTTTTCAATAAATTCCCAAGCCTCTTCACCTCCATAATACTGTCCTTTTACACCTTTATAAATTGTTTTTAGAGTTGCTTGTATTCTGATGGCTTGTTCTCTTTGTGGATAATAGAACATTACTCTAATAGGAATATGTCCGTGACTTACAATTGCTTTTACTCTTGTATGCTCCTTGGTAATATGGTCTCCGTCCGTTGTAGCATCCCTCCATTTTATTTCAATTGCATTATTCCCATCCAAGAAGTCGATTTCAAATATTTTCGGCCTTTGACCTTGATTGTTTTCAACAAGAAATTTACCTCCTTCAACATTCTTGAATTTCAGGCAAAGTGATGCAGCATCCTCAAGAAAAGAGCCTGCGTATTTGTAAAGAAAACGCCCAGTATTCTGATACTCATCTATTAATTGACCTTCCTTAGTTGTTATCCCTAAAACTCTATAAATTAGATAATGAGAGTTGTCGTCAGATTTCATTTCTTCTTTACGATTCACTATTTTGGAATATAAATTTGAAGAATATTCTTCAGCTAATAATTCCATTTTCGAGGATAACAAATTATATCCGTTGCCATCTTTTATGGCTTGTCGTATTTCATCATTCCCATAATTTTGAGCTTCTTCAATCAAAATTTTCTTTGCTATTCCTTTTGTTTCTAATCCGATACTTTTACAGTAATTTACAAGTTCATTTTTGTTAAATCGTTCTATTTTAGCCATTTATCAAATTATCCTTAAGGTTAAGTTTTAATAGTATCAAAGGTACAATTTTTCAGTGATTTTATATTCGTTTGTATAGTGCCTGACTATAAGTTAGTAATAGCTAGACAATCAGTCATATATGAATATTAAAAAGAGCTTGGATGAGTTTGGATATGCGGCTCTATGATCTAGATCATTTTATCCAACTCGGACAATGCTGAATTTTAGTTGAAATATATTATTCTACATTTCTTAAACTCATCAAAATGAAGAGGAATTGTTGGACCTATCGAATGATTCAATTATTGTTGATTTTTTATCTGTTTCAATCTATTGAAGCAAAGTCAAATAGTAATATTATTGAGACAAATCAGGACTCTATTCAGCAATCCATTGCCGATGGAGCGAGTTTGTTTGATGGATCTAGCAAATTGACCAATGGAGGTTCATCATGTATTACCTGCCACAATATAGCGAGTGATGATGTCATTAGCGGAGGGCTATTGGCAAAAGACCTGACAGATGTATATACAAGAATGGGAGACGTAGGAGTTGCGGCTATTTTAGGTTCACCGCCATTCCCGGCTATGGCAAGCGCATTCAAAAATAAAAATATCACTCCTGAGGAAATAGTCAAGCTCAAGGCTTTTTTACAATACGTGGATCAGCAATCCAGCACACAAACCGGCAACAGCATGGATGCAGTATTCCTGATGTATAGCCCGGTTGGCCTGGTGATTTGGTTGGTATTTATTTATTTTTTCTGGTATAACAGGAAGAAGGAATCTGTGAAAAAGGAAATATTTGATCGTCAAATCAAATCAATTAATTAATTATCGAAAAAGCATAAACAACACATAATGAGTTGGATAGAAGACATAATCTCACCGAAGACAAGAAAATGGGAAGAGTTTTACAGAAACCGCTGGCAATATGATAAAGTTGTACGAAGTACGCATGGGGTAAATTGTACCGGAGGCTGTTCCTGGGCCATCCACGTAAAAGAGGGTATTGTAGTATGGGAATTACAGCAGGTTGACTATCCACAATTCAACAAAGAAATTCCGCCTTACGAACCACGAGGTTGTCAGCGTGGCATTTCCTATTCATGGTATTTATACAGCCCGATTCGTGTAAAATACCCATTAATCAGAGGTGCATTAATTGATATGTACAGAGATGCAAAGGCTGCATGTGATGACAATCCTGTGAAAGCCTGGGAGAGCATTCAATCCGATCCGGTAAAACGACATAGATATCAAAGGGCCAGAGGTAAAGGTGGATTCAGAAGAGTCCGCTGGGACGAATTGATGGAATTGATCGCTGCATCGAATATTTATACTATACAAAAATATGGTTCGGATAGGATTGTTGGTTTTTCTCCAATCCCTGCCATGTCTATGATGAGCTATGCTGCAGGATCCAGATACTTGCAACTTATGGGAGGCGTGAATTTAAGCTTCTATGACTGGTATTGTGACCTGCCAAATGCGTTCCCTGAAATATGGGGGGAACAAACCGATGTTTGCGAAAGCGCGGATTGGTACATGTCCAAGTACATAGTGTGTATGGGCGCTAACCTCGGCATGACCAGAACTCCTGATATTCACTTCTTTTCTGAAGCCAGGCATAATGGTACTAAAACTGTGGTCATGTCGCCGGATTTTAGCATGATATCCAAGCATGCTGACCAATGGATTCCTGCCCACGCAGGTTCTGATGGAGCATTCTGGATGGCAGTCACGCATGTGATCCTGAAAGAATATCATGTTGACAATCCGGTCCCATATTTTATTGACTATGTAAAAAGATATACAGATTGTCCATTCTTAGTAAAACTGGATAAGGAAGGCGATAAACTGGTTCCCGGGAAAATGGTTAAGGCTAGTGAAGTAAAAGCATATAAGAAGGCCGAAAACGGAGAATGGAAATTCCTGAATTTCGATACAAAATCCGGGAAACCAGTATCTCCTATGGGCACATCGGGATACAGATGGCAGGATGAAAAAGGAAAGTGGAATCTGAAATATGAAGATGGTGAAACTGGCGCTACTTACGATCCGGAATTGACGCTTATCGATAAGCATGATGAGGTGCTTCAGGTAGAATTTGTGGAGTATGGCCTCGACAAAAAAGCCCAACGGGGAGTCCCCGTACGTTACCTCACACTTGATAATGGAGAAAAAATTCCTGTTACAACAATTTATGACCTGACCATGGCACAGTATGGTGTCGGTCGGGGATTGGAAGGTGACTATCCCACATCGTATGATGATAAAGACCAGGCCTATACTCCTGCATGGCAGGAAATTTTCACTGGAATTGGGAAAGAAACGGTGCTTCAATTAGCACGTGAATGGTCAATTACTGCTGAGAAAACTGAAGGTAAATGTATGGTAATTGTGGGAGCAGCCATTAATCACTGGTTCCACAACAACCTGATGTACCGGGCGTCCATTATGGCACAAATGCTCACCGGTTGCAATGGTAAAAATGGCGGAGGCATGAACCACTATGTCGGGCAGGAGAAACTTGCTCCCATGGATTCCTGGGGAACGATTATGAGTGGAAAAGATTGGCATGGACCGGTAAGGTTACAGCAATCACCAATATGGCACTATATCAATTCGAGCCAGTGGCGCTATGATGGAAATCAGAAATTCTATAATTCCTCGCCTGATAATAAACTGGCCAATATGCATACCGCTGATTGGGCGGTAATGTCAGTTCGGAATGGCTGGATGCCCTATTACCCACAATACAATAAAAACAACTTCGAGATTGTCAAAGACGCTGAAAAGTCAGGTGCTAAATCTGATGATGAAATCCGGAATTATATCGTAGATCAATTAAAATCCGGTGCGCTAAAGCATTCGATAGTAGAACCGGACGAAGAAATAAACTTCCCAAGAGTTTGGTTTATTTGGAGAGGAAATGCAATCGGCACATCAGCGAAGGGGCATGAATATTTCCTTGACCATTATCTGGGGACTCATACAAATAAAATTGCCGATGAAGTAGCCGGGGAAAGTGTTAAGGATATTGTCTTTAAAGAGAAAGGGGCAAGCGGTAAAATGGATTTGGTGATTGATATCAATTTCAGAATGGATACCTCAGCGCTATATTCTGATATTGTATTGCCTACAGCTTCCTGGTATGAAAAGGCGGATATAAATTCTACGGATATGCACTCCTTCATCCATCCGCTGTCAGAGGCAATTCCGCCTGTATGGGAGGCAAAAACGGACTGGCAAATTTTCCAGGCGATCGCAAAAAAAGTAAGTGAATTGGCGCCAACTCATTTGCCAGACAAAATGAAGGATGTCGTAAATATACCTCTTTCCCATGATTCAAAAGATGAAATAAGTCAGACAAAACTTCAGGATTGGAGTAAGGGTGAATGTGAACCGATTCCGGGAAAAACAATGCACAAAATTGCTTTTGTGGAAAGAGATTATACCAAAATTTATGATAAATTCATCTCTTTGGGCACGGGAATAGCGAAGAATGGACTTGGCGCTCATGGTAATCATTATATGTGTGAGGACGTCTATGAAGAAATGCTTGCCCATAGGCAACACATTCAAAAATGGGATGACGGCACAGAATACCCATCATTGAAGAAAGATGTCGAGGCAATTAATGCTGTTCTTAAGCTTTCTACTTTAACAAATGGAAAATTAACCGTTCGAGCCTATAAAAATATGGCTGCGAAAATAGGGATCAAAGAGATTGCGAAATTGGGTGAAGGATACGAACAGGTTAATATTGAGTACCTCGATTTGCAATCACAGCCAAGAAGGTATAATTCATCACCACTTTGGTCAGGACTGATGCATGAGGGAAGAACCTATGCGGCTTATACCTATAATGTTGATATGCTGGTTCCATGGCGAACATTAACAGGTCGTCAACATTTCTACCTTGATCATGATGCATACATCGCTTTTGGAGAACATTTATCAACATATAAGCCATCACCAACTCCAGAGGTTTATGGGGATTTAAGGCAGACCGTCAATGACGGAAAAGCCAGGATGTTGAATTGTCTGACGCCGCATGGTAAGTGGCACATTCACTCCACTTATGGAGATACATTAAGAATGCTAACACTATCCAGAGGTTGTGAGCCCTGCTGGCTCAATGAAATAGATGCTGAGGAATTGGGCATCAAGGACAATGATTATGTGGAAGTGTATAACGACCATGGAGTTTATGTGACAAGGGCCTGTGTAAGCGCCAGAATTCCTAAAGGAGTTTGCCTGGTATATCACGCTGTGGAACGAACATATAACATTCCAAAATCCCAGATCAGAAGGGGTAAAAATGGTGAACCAAGAAGAGGCGGTATGAATAACTCGTTTACAAGAGTTCACCTAAAACCAAATCTAATGTGTGGCGGATATGGACAGTTCACCTATCATTTCAACTACTGGGGTCCTGTAGGTGTAAACCGGGATACGCATGTATTGGTGCGTAGAATGGACAAATTGGAGTATTAACCTGCATAATGCAGGGAATAATTATTGATACATTAATGAGTTAGCAATCACGACATTGACTATGAATTCTAAAAGCAGTTTTGAAAATTTACTTTTATTGCCATTTTGCCGATTTATTTGAAAGTCAATATCTTATCTGCAAAATGGAGATATTCATGAATTATTAAGGTTAATTTCATTCAGAGAAGCAAAAGATTAAAAATATGGATATAAGATCCCAAGTTTCAATGGTTTTTCATTTGGACAAATGCATAGGTTGCCATACCTGTTCTGTTGCCTGTAAAAATATATGGACTGACAGAAGAGGGGCAGAATATATGTGGTGGAACAATGTGGAAACAAAACCCGGAACCGGATACCCAACAAAGTGGGAAGATCAGGAAATATACAAAGGCGGATGGGAAAAGAATGGCGATTCAGTTTCCCTGAAAGGGGCCGGCAAATTAAAGGGGATTAAAAATATTTTTCACAATCCGCATTTACCGGTGCTGGAAGATTATTATGTTCCCTGGTCATATAAATACCAGGATCTATTCACAGCGCCAGAGGGGGATGACCAGCCTACAGCCAGGGCTGTATCCTTAATCACCGGCGAGCCTATGGAAATTAAATCCGGACCAAACTGGGATGATGATTTAAGTGGAACCCCTGATTATGCACGCAAGGATGTTAATTTCAAGAATCTAAGTGCGGCTGAGCAGGAAAGCATGTTCCAGCTGGAACGGATGACATTCCATTACTTACCCAGGATTTGTAACCACTGCCTGAATCCATCATGTGTGGCTTCATGCCCTTCAGGTGCATTGTATAAAAGAGGTGAAGATGGTGTAGTGCTAATCAACCAGGACAGATGCCGTGCATGGAGAATGTGCATTACTGCCTGTCCATACAAGAAGAGTTATTTTAACTGGAATACCGGGAAATCCGAAAAATGTATATTGTGCTATCCTCGCTTAGAAACTGGTCAGGCGCCGGCTTGTATGCATTCCTGTGTTGGCAGAATCAGGTACCTGGGCGTGATGCTATATGATGCAGATAAAATTCATGATGTTGCTAATGCTTCTGAAAAAGACCTGCTGGACAGTCAGATGAATATTTATATGGATCCATTTGATCCTGCAGTCATAAGAAGCGCCCGTGCCAATGGGATTGCGGATTCTACCATTGATTCGGCACAAAAGTCTCCGGTTTATAAGTTCGTGAAGGAATGGAAAATAGCTTTACCTTTGCATCCCGAATACAGAACACTTCCAAATTTATTTTATGTTCCACCGATGCTGCCTGCTATGGCCAGCGTTGATTCTGAGGGAGTATATGAGACTACTTCAGACTCGCTTTGGGCAGGTATCGAAAAGTCAAGGCTTCCTATGAAGTATCTTGCTTCTTTGTTTTCTGCCGGAGATGTAGATAAAGTCCGGGATGTACTTAAAAAGCTGTTGGCCGTGAAAATTCACAGAAGAGCGGAAACAGTAGGAGACTTAGATGAAAAAGAAATTAAAGATGCTTTGAAACAGGTAAACATGACAGGTCATGAGGCTAATAGCATTTTCAGGCTAACCTCCCTAGCAACCTTCGAAGAACGTTTTGTTATTCCGCCTGCACATCGTGAAGAGTCTATTGAAATGCTTGAAGCAACAGCAGATGCAAAAGGGGAAATGGGATTTGGATTTAAAGAGAAACCTACACGGGGATTATAAAATTTATGACAGAAAAAACCCAATATCATTTATTCTCAGAGCTTTTCCGATATCCCATGAAAGGATATCAGGATCGGGTGAACCAATGTATGTCTTTTTTGCAAACTGAATACCCGGATGCTGCAATAGAAATGCAACGATTTGTTGATTACATCAATGAGAAATCGTTGGAAGACATCGAAGAGGTTTTTGGAAAAACTTTTCACATTCAGGCCATTTGCTACCTGGATATAGGGTATGTGATATTTGGAGAGGATTACAAGAGAGGTGAATTTCTGGTTCATATGAAACAAGAGCAACAAAAGGCAGGCAATGATTGTGGAGAAGAATTAGCTGATAATCTGGCTAATGTACTTGAACTTATGACCAGGACAGAAGATTTGGAGTTTTTGGATGAATTGGCTGTAAAAGTATTGATTCCGGCGCTTAATAATATGCTAAAGGAGTTTGACTTAGCACGGATGGAATTGAAAAATAAAATTCTAAAGAAAAAGCACAGAGTGCTGATCCAACAAGATATTCAATATGGAAATATTTATTTCAATGCCTTGAAAGCTCTCTTATTGGTATTGGAAAAAGATTTTCAGGATGTGCAGTTTGAGGATCCCGAGGTAGTAACTACGTTTGGCACAAATTTTCTAACAAATTGTGGAACGTGTTCGAGCCCTGCACATTCCGAAATCAAAGTCAGCAATTAGCATGAGTGTGTTTTATGAGAATAATAAAAAGAATACTAAAATGATAGATCGACAAAAAGAGAAAAGCACGAATCGTCACTGGAAATATACATTATTTCTATTATTTACTTTTCTGTTCTCAAATTATTTTTCGAGTGCTCAGACTTCCGGGGAAGATATATTCAAACAAAATTGTGTGGTATGCCATCGGACAGATGATCAAAAAATGGTAGGCCCTGGGCTGAAAGGAATAAACGAGAAGCGGTCCGAAGAATGGTTGATTAGTTGGATAAGGAACTCACAAAAGCTGATCGACAGTGGGGATAAGGATGCAATTGCCGTTTTTGAGGAATATAATAATACTCCGATGATCGCCTATGAAATGTTTAGTGATGATGAATTAAGATCAGTTTTGGCTTATATAGATTTGGCAGGAGAACAAGCCAGCGATACGGAAACGGCCACAACAAGCCCGGATGCAGGCGGAACATCTCAAAATGATCAATTGGTATTAAGCGATAATTTCATGATTATGTTTTATATCGCAATTGGCCTTTTTGTATGTATTGTCATCATATTGATTTGGATATTCTTACTGACAAAAAAACTTTCCAGCCAATTGGGACACCCGCTCATCGTCATAAAGAAAAACCATAATTTATTTTTTATCCTTATGATTCTGTTGGCTATTGTAATTGTGCACTTTTTGACAATTGGACTTATCAACCAAAATCGGGTATTGCAAGTGTTTTTGTTTTTAATATTTCCGTATTTATCCATTCTGATTTTTCTTTTTGGAAGTATAGTAAGGTATAGATCCACCGGATTTAAAGTTACTTCATTGTCCTCTCAATTTTTAGAAGGAAAAAAATTGTTTTGGGGTTCGCAGCCCTTCCATTGGGGATTATTAGTATTATTTACCGGTCATCTAATTGCATTTCTTTTTCCCAGTTCTATTATACTTTGGAACGGATCACCTGTAAGGCTGCTGATTTTAGAAGGGACATCATTTGTTTTTGGCCTTTCAGTCTTGTTTGGCCTTTTTATGTTGATTAGAAGAAGGTTGACTTCAAAAAGATTGTTGGTCGTTTCCAATAATATGGATTTGTTGGTTTATGTCGTGTTGCTGGTACAAGTCATCTCAGGACTCAGCGTTGCCTATTTTTTAAGGTGGGGATCATCATGGTTTGCCAGCGTGCTGACGCCGTATTTATATTCCATATTTTTATTTAATCCTGATATCGCTGCAGTCAGCGCTTTGCCCTGGCTCATTCAAATACATATTTTTTCAGCCTTCTTTATAGTGGCATTGATCCCGTTTACCAGGTTTATGCATTTTCTTGTTGCGCCAATTGATTATTTGTGGAGAAGTTATCAGGTAGTCACATGGAATTGGAATAGAAAAGCCATCCGTTCAAGTACTAAACATACCTTTGGCAAGGAAATAAAGAACCATTAGCGGCGAATCTCCTACAGCAAGTTTAACCTGCCTACTGCCAAGGCAGGCCTTCCTCCGGCAGATAAACTCCGAGTAACTTGTGGTAATGAATGATCGCAAGTTTGTAACTTGCATATGAGATATGAAGCATTTTTGTGTGTGGTCCTCATTCTGAAAAAAAGCAGAGAAAGCATCTATTTTCAATGAAATAGTCTGAACTATGATTAGGATTGATTTTATGATGGACTATGATTATTTGCGCTTAACCTCCATCCCCCATCATCAACTTACAAGATTTGCACTCTTTTCATAGTATTCAATTAATCAGTAAAATCATAGTTCAAGACTCCTCGCTTAAATCGCGCTATCCCAAAAACAGAAAATACAATGTTTTGCCCCGTGGCTTTAGCCCGGTGATAGAATTGACAAGAAGCAATGCGGCTTTAGCCATTAACTTTTCTCTGTCGTGGGAAGTTATTGTTTATTAAACACCCTCTTTTCTACACCCTTCTAATATTGAAACTACCTCGATAGGATTTACAATCCGGCGATTATGTTCTAAATCTAAACAAGCAAATTGATATAAAATGTTATTAAAACTACACGTAGTGTCAAATTAGATGCTGGATCATGTAATTTGATAGAGTTTCGTATAAATTGTATCTTTGATAAAAACTTGAAATAATGCAAAGACTGATTGAAAATAAATTAGATGAGCTTAAAATAATTTGTGAAACTTACGATGTGAAGACATTGTATGTGTTCGGCTCAGCTTGCACTGATAATTTTAATGAATCGAGTGATATTGATATTCTCGTTTCTTTTAAAGATATCTCAATTGAGAAATATACGGATAACTATTTTGAGTTGCATTATAAACTGGCCAAGTTATTTGACAGAAAAATTGATCTATTGACCGAAAATTCTTTATCGAATCCATATTTTATTGAAAGTGTAGAAGAAACAAAAGAGCTATTATATGCAGCGTGAGATTTTAAAATACCTTCTTGATATCAAAGAATCAATTGATTCAATATATGACTACCTTGGTGATAAAAGAGATTTTGACGAATACAAAGCCAACAAGTTACTTCGTCGTGGTATTGAAAGGGAACTTGAAATAATTGGAGAGGCGATAAACCGGATTTTGAAAATTGATGGTGATGTTAAGATTTCGGATTCAAGGCGGATAGTTGATTTAAGAAATTGGGTAATTCATGGGTATGATAAAGTTGATGATTTGATAATTTGGGGCATTATCTCAAGAGATATCCCTAACCTAAAGACCCAGATAGATGATTTAATCAGGCATTAATATCAATTTACAACATTATGTGATTTAACACCCCTCTTACCCCAAATTCGGCCTGCTTAATCCTTAGAAATCGGCAAGGCAAGCCTTCCTTTGGCAGATTGACTCTACGTAATTTGTGGTAAGCAATGATTGCAAGTTTGTAACTTGCATATGCCATTTTTTGTATGTGGGTCTCATCCATAAAACAAATAGGAAAAAGCACTCATTTTCCATGAAAAGTGGAAATTGTCTGAATCTGGATTTTCAGGATTTTAGGATTAATGGATTCCCACCCCACCTGCCTCAAGATTAGCCTGCCTACGGCAAATGGACTCCGCGTAACTTGTGGCAAGAACGTGATAATTACCAAAAATCAATTATATCTATATTTGCTAATTATGGACATAGTAGTTATCTTTATTGAGTTGATTTAAAAAATACAGCTATGAATGTAAGTTTCACAAATAAGCAAAAAGATTATATTTCATCCCAGGTCAAATCAGGTGATTTTCAAAACGCCAGCGAAGTAGTTCGGGACGCGCTAAGGTTACATCAGGTTTATCGTTTCAAAATAATTGAAGAACTTCGAATTGAAATTGAAAAAGGCTGGTCAGGGTTAACGAGTAATCGAACCGTTCAAGACATCATTAATTCTAAAATTAAAGCAAAAGCGGATTAAATGCACAATCCCGTAAGGTACTATGAACTTTCCGCAAAAGCTGATCAAGACATTGATGAAATATTTGAATACACTGAAAAAGAATTTGGCTTTGATCAGGCAGTTAAGTACGTATCGGAATTTGAATCCGCATTTCAGTTGATTACAGAATTTCCGGAATCAGGAAAAAAAAGAAATGAAATTAAGAAAGGCCTGAGGAGTTTTCCGATTTCTTCTCACATAATTTTTTACCGTATTTTCAAAAATAAAATTAGAATAGTCAGGGTGCTTCATGGCATTAGGGATTTGCCGAATTTTATTTGATTTATTAACCTGGCGATCATTGAACATGATAAATTTAATTTTTAGTAGAATTAAATTCCCCTCCTTGGAGGGGTTAGGGGTGGGTTTTTAGAAAGTTGACATATTTAAAAATCATAAACTAAGGCCGCCATGTTAATAACCTCGCCCATCAAACCTTTGACAACCTCATCATTAAACAGACAACCCCACGTCTCCCACCAGAAGTATAGCCTTCTGCACATCCAATAAAAAACCGGGCAAATAGCACTGCGGCTTTAGCAATTTAATTTTCTCTGTTGTCTGAGTTTATTGTTTTTTCAAACTTCTGCTTTTTCCCGGAACTTACTTATATCGTGGATAATTATATTGTCACCCTGAACATGCAGCAGATTGTTGTGTTCAAATTCCTTGATGAGTTTACTCAAAGATTTTTTTGAAGCGCCAACCATTTCTGAAAGGTCATTTATTGAATATCTCAGAACAGTTTCTTTTAGGGAATGATTTTGTTCGGGAGAATTTAAATGCTTGAAAATAAAGTTAATTGTATCGATGAATCTTTGCCTGGTGCTATGCAGAATATGGTTGTTTATCCTCAATTCCACAAAGCTTATCCGTTTACAAAAAACTTTAATTATTTCTTCCTTAATCCTGGGAATCCTGTTTAATAATTCGCTGAAATTAGCGGTTGGAATATAGATGAGTCTGCAGTTCGATGCTGAAGCCACTGCTGTAAATTGGTAATCATCTGAATTTTCAAAATACGATGTTATGCCAATAAATTCATTTGTCTCGCCAACCCAAAGCATTAAAGGTTGATTATGATTATTTTTTAAAATTTTTACACTTCCTTCAAGAATGTAATATACGCCATGAAACAAATCCCCCTGAGTAAAAATGTGATCATTTGCATTATATATTTTGGAGGCGTCTATATGCTCTTCTATTAAAAGAATAATATCATCCGAGTACCCCATATTGTTCGTAATTATACCTTAGTGATTTCAACTTTTCGATGAAAAAGACTATAAATTTTATTGATAATAATAGAATGAAAAGTTATCAGCGCTGGGTCAGTATTGCAATGATTTACATCATATGGTTAACTGATTAGAAATATGGAATGAATTAATCCGCATGATCTGGAGGTAAAGAATTATATATTTCCTAACCTGGAGGAGTCAGAAAAGTGTCAGGGTTTCAAATACTTAGAGTGCCTGCATTGCAGGTTGGCAGGCCTAAAGTTAAGGAGTTCTTCATGACACTAGGCATTTTAATCTTTAATTCACTCCAAACTTTCGCCAATTAATACACTAATATTACTGATTAGGCGCTAAAATGTAGAAATGTTATTGCCTATCTTCACAAGTTGCTGAATATCCATTATACTGATTTTTTTATCCGCAAGCTTGAGTATTTTTTCTTTGCTTAATTCAGACAGAATCCGGATAGTGGTTTCGGTAGTTATACCCGCAATCTCTCCAATTTCCCGCCTTGTCAGGTTAACTTCAATTGTTTTACCGTCTTCTTCAAGTCCAAAATGTTTTTTCAATAATAACAATGCTTCTGCGACCCTTTCTTTTACCGGTTTTTGCGAAAGGTTTATCAACTTCTGTTCAGACTCCTTTAAATCGTTAGACAGTAAGTGGATGGTGTTTAATGAAAGGTGTTTGCTTTTTTCCAATGTATCTAAAAAAGCATTTTTAGAGATGTGGCATACCTGGCAATCACTTATGGCTGTTGCAGTTGCATTATAGGGTTCATCGTTGAGCAAGGCCCTGTACCCTAATACCTCCCCACGGCCTTTGAATTTTACGATCTGCTCTTTCCCTTTTCTGCCAATGGTTGATATTTTTATTTTCCCCTGGAAAATACAGAATAGCCCTTGAGGATAATTCCCTTCATAGTAGATTACTTGTCCCTTCTTAAATATATTTTTCCTTTTGTTTTGGGAAATGACTTCCCTTTCTGACAGACTAAGCCCACAAAACAACTTATTAAGTTCTTTACATTCTGTGCAGTTTTGGATCATTAATTCATTAAGTATCGTAGGCATTTTATAAAAAGATCAATATTTAAAACTTAAGGATATACTTTTTTATAAATGTTTTAGCGGGTTGCGTTTATGTCGGTAATTCAAATCTTGTTTCCCAATTCTCGTTTGTCGTTGAATTTGAAAGTTCTATCCTAAGATAAGACACATCTCCCTCTTTTACTAAATTTCTATTAATTACAATACTTCCATTCTTTAAGACATTATCTGTTTCATTCTGAATCTGATCCCCGATCCTAGGAAGAAACGGGTATAATATGGTAATTCGCTCATCCTCAGTTTTTACCAGACCGCCAGCCGTTTCGAAAATTATTTCTTCAAATCGTTCTCCTACAATTTCATCGTTTATTTCATCTTTGCCTTTTGGGTCTAATTGAGAAACCCAATTGTAAAATAACTCAGTTGATTTTTCTTTAAGCTTGTCGTGCATATAATCCGGAAATGGAGAACGCACATGCTGGTGGTCTGAAAACCAGTACTTAAATGTTTGCTCAACTAATTCGACACTTTCGAAAGTATTATGATCCAATTCCTTCATTTAGTTCATTCTTATTGATTACAACTGCCTTGTAAAGTTTCAAAGTTCAACACCTACCAAACTTATTAACAGACAATTTAATAAATCATTTATTCAAAATTGAGTCTAATGTATTACGCGGGTAATTATAAATCTTATGATTTGGATCATGCGAATTGAAATATGATCATAAAATCAATTTTAGTGATTTCACATTATTATGAATAAGATTTTAAATATGGGGATTTCCTGTCCATACAAAAAGTCAAATTGATGTCCGTGAGGCGCCATTTTATCCAAATATGATCTGTATCATACCTGCAACTATTTGGCATCATTGAAAAGCAAAATGGCTCACAATACATTTATACTATAAGAATGAGAGGGTAAATTTGTAACATACGCCATTTAACAAGTTGTCTTTGTTCAACTTTTGACTAGTTAAGTCTGGTGTAAGTCATGATAATAATTTCTCTGTTCACTAATGATCACTGTCATTATGGACCATTGTTTTACTCATCATCAGTATTATACGAGTCGGAAACTTTTGCGATAAACTTTTATATTTTATAAAATAATTATGAAAAAACCTGAATTGATTGACTTTAGTCAAGAACGGATTAGAGTATTACACTGGACGTGGATCGCCTTTTTTATCACATTTTATGTCTGGTTCAATATGGCGCCACTGGCGACAACCATGCTCAGTAATGTGGGGTGGCTGACCAGGGAACACATAAAAATATTGGCTATATGTAATGTAGCCCTCACCATACCTGCAAGGATAATCGTGGGAACGCTAATAGATAAATATGGAGCAAGAATAGTCTTCTCTGCTCTAATGGTTATTATGGGAATCCCCGCAATTGTTTTCGCTTTCGGCGACTCTTTCATGCAATTACTTATATCGAGATTAGTACTTGGTTCTATTGGCGCCGGATTTGTTATTGGTATTAAAATGGTAGCACAGTGGTTCCCTCCAAAAATGGTCGGTAGGGCTGAAGGATTCTATGCAGGCTGGGGAAATTTTGGTTCTGCATTTGCTGCAATGACGCTCCCCTGGGTAGCAATTACTGTCATGGAAGGTTGGCTTGGTCTTGGAGCCAATGGCTGGAGATATGCGATGGCCGTAAATGGATTAGTATCTGTTGTATATGGATTTTGGTACTACTTTTTGGTTCGGGATGCGCCTATGGGCAAAATGATTTTAAAATCAAAGAAAGCTGAACCAATGATGGTGAGCTCTTATGTTGACCTGTTTCAATACCTGCTATGGTCATTTCCATTAGTTGGCGCTATGGGAGTTTTGGCATGGAAAATCGGTGGAGTGAAAATGGATGGAGAGCCTATACTTTCATCAAATGTACTCTATGGTATCTATGCAATTCTTGCTGCTATTTACATTGTTCACGTCATTAAAGTCTTACAGGTGAATCTTCCATATTTAAAAAAGGGAGTCCCGGAAGAAGATAAATATTCATGGAATAGTGTGGCAGCACTTAACAGTACATATTTCGCAAATTTTGGCGCTGAGCTGGCGGTTGTTTCTATGCTTCCAATGTTTTTTGAGCTAGTTTTTGCAGGCATCATCGGACCTCGGGGTAATTTGCTCATGACAGCAACCTTTGCGGGAATAATAGCCTCATCTTTTGCCTTTGTTAACCTGTTTGCCCGCCCTCTTGGTGGTTATATTTCTGATAAAATGGCAAATAGAAAAAGAACCATGTTGATATATATGGTTGGTATAGCCATTGGTTTTCTGGGAATGGGATTAATAGGAAAATATGGTCCGCTGGATGATGCCGGTGTTGCCACAATCGTACCGGCATTTAAAGGAGTTTGGTGGCTGGTAGTAGCTATTTTAATTACAGTAGGCGCATCCATATTTGTGCAGGGAGCTGAAGGGGCAACTTTTGCCGTAATACCTTCAATCAATAAGAAAATGACCGGTCAGATTGCAGGAATGGCAGGCGCTTATGGCAATGTTGGCGCTGTAATATATTTGGTCATTTATTCTATAGTAGATGCAAAAACATTTTTCTTCATAATTGCCGGAGGCGCTGCATTGAGTTTTATTTATTGTCTGATTTTTCTAAAGGAGCCTAAGGGAGCATTTTCTGATGATATGGCCTATGAAGACGATTAATTTCCAAATTCAAATTTATTATAAAATAGATAAACCAAACTAATAGAAACACTAAAACAATAAGTTATGTCAACAAACATAAGTAACTGGAACGTAGAAGATGAATCATTCTGGGAATCTACCGGAAAAAAAATTGCCACAAAAAATTTATGGATATCAATCCCTGCCTTGCTCCTGGCATTTGCAGTTTGGATTATGTGGAGTATCATTGCCACCAAACTAAAAGAGTTCGGATATAACTTTGGCATGATCACACCGGATATGAGTCCTGATCAGGTAACTGAAAAGCTGAAAGAGATCAACAGCCTGTATTATACCTTACCGGCAATTGCAGGTTTGGCAGGAGCTACATTGAGAATACCAAACTCATTTCTGATTGGTATTGGAGGTGGACGAAATGTCATATCAATTACTACAGCTCTGTTGTTAATTCCGGCAATAGGAGTAGGCATGGCTTTAGGTGATATCAATACACCATATATGACCTTTGCTATCCTTGCGGCATTATCAGGTTTTGGCGGAGGAAACTTTGCCTCTTCGATGAGCAACATTAGCTATTTCTTTCCAAAACGTGTCCAGGGCACTTCGCTTGGGCTGAATGCGGGTATCGGTAATCTGGGAGTTGGCGTGATGCAAAAGACCATTCCCTGGATTGTGGGGTTCGCTCTTTTTGGTGCGCTTAATAGCGATGGGGTCAATGTGACAGGCGAGGCCTTTTCCGGCATCCAGAATGCGGGATGGATATGGGTACCTGTATTGACATTGTCAGCTATTGCAGCATATATAGGGATGAATAATGTGATCACGGGAACGCCAAAATTGCCAAATACACTAACAGGAATCTCCAAAACTTTGTTATTGGTAGGCTTGGGACTAATATCAGCAGGCATCGGGGCATATCTTTTGGTAGGACTGAATGTAAATATGTGGATAGTACTTCCAATTGTGATTGTGCTTACCGTGATGCTGATGAAGTATCTGACTCCTGGTGAGATCAAGGAAAATCTGAACAAGCAGTTTGCTATTTTCAATAACAAACACAATTGGGTTATGACTATCATTTACACCATGACGTTTGGATCCTTTATTGGTTTTTCAGCTGCATTTCCAAAATTGTGTCAGGATGTATTTGTTTATTCAGATTCCGCAGACCCATCATATATAAATCCTAATGCGCCTAATTTTCTTATGTGGGTTTTTATTGGCCCTGTATTAGGCGCGTTGATTCGGCCGGTTGGCGGATGGCTTTCGGATAAAATCAATAGTGGAGCCAAAGTGACAACTTTCAGTACAATTGCTCAGATAATTGCAACATTGGCCGTAGCATATTTTATCCTTCAGGCAAAGGAAAGCGCGACCCCAGAACAATATTGGTGGCCATTCTTTGGTTGTTTTATGATCCTGTTCATGACTACAGGAATAGGAAATGGATCAACTTTCCGGAGTATCCCTTATATATTTAGCAAGGAACAAGCAGGCCCGGTATTAGGCTGGACCTCAGCAATTGCCGCTTATGGCGCTTTTATTATTCCAAAAGTCTTTGGACAACAAATTAAAGCCGGAAATCCAGAATATGCGCTTTATGGTTTTGCTGTATATTATTTGATATGTCTATTCCTTAATTGGTGGTTTTATCAAGGGCCAAAAGCAGAAATAAAAAATCCCTGATAACAGATAATGATCTTTATATTTACAGATGGAGAATTTAATTATTGATTAAAATTAAATAGTTGCGCAGGAATGAAATATAAGATAATTGACACTGAGACTGGCAAAAGGGTTGATGATGTAGGTGAAAAGGAAAAGAATGATATAAAAAAAATCCAATTAATAGATTTGTTGATAAAGGGATAGAGGCAGATGAGGAGTCTTCACCCATGGATCCGCCAGAGGCTTACGATCCCAATTACGCTATTGCGGATGTTGATTTAGAAAGCATGGATGAAGGCCTTAAGTCTTTGATCAATGAACACAAAGAGGTTATTAGCGAGTTGGAAAATTTTGAAACTTCTTTGATCTCATTTAAAGCGGAGGGGTTTAGAATGACCAAAGAGATCAATGAGTCGTTTGCTGGCTTTTTTAGTTTTTTTGACAACGATATTTTAGTGCATAATCGAAAGGAAGAAAGACATTTGTTCCCAATCCTCCATCAACGGTTGATTGAATCTGGTGAACACAGCAAAGAAGAAATCCCGAAAACATCAGTTGACTTGATGGAGGATGATCATGTAAAATTCATTCAGCTTGCTTCACTTACCTTCAACATATTGGGTCTGGCAGTCAGGCTCCCTGATAAACACTCACAAATGTTGACGTATGATGTAGCCTATAATACAGGGATTGAATTGGTAGAACTCCTCAAGTTGCATATTTATCGGGAAGATAATATTCTTTTCCCTCTGGCACAGAAGCTCCTTACAAAAGCTGAGTTTTCTAAAATCGAAGAAAAAATGACATTTTCAATTGAATGATAAACCAAATAATAAAATCAATAGAATTTGCTATATTGATAGATGGATGAAACCCATTTGGTCTTTATGCTTAAAATTTAACCTGGTTTTAATATTATAAAAGTATTATGAAACAATTTAACCAAATCCTGGAATCTCTCAACAATAATCAGAGCATCGCTTATTCACTTATCCGCACATTCCTTGGAATTGTCTTGTTTGTGCGCGGATGGATACTTGTTTCCAACCCGGATGCTATAATGGAGTTAGTCCGTGACAATCAATATCATATGTGGTTTTCTTATGTGACAATGGGACATCTTATAGGAGGATTTTTCGTGGCTATTGGTCTTTTTGCCAGGCTGGGATCATTAATGCAGATACCAATTTTAATTGGGGCAATATTCGTTGTAAATGAAAAAAGCTTGATGAAAGGGGATCAATCCCTGGAACTGGCGGGGTTGGTACTTTTCCTTCTTGTGATATGTTTCATCTTTGGTTCAGGGGCTAAATCTTTAGGAAGACGTTTCAACATGCCAAATCTTTAAATAATTCACCCATTTGTCACCAATATTTGGAAATTTTGTTCCGTGCTTTAATAAAATGAAAATTTATCTGTTTGGTCTTTTTTTTATTGATCTGAGTTAATTTGGATAGCTATTTATGTATTAATATTTTAGAATTATAGCTTGAACTTTTTTTCATGAAACACCGCACATTCGAAGAGATCCAACGATTCAACCAGGTGTGGTTGTGGATCGTCATCGTTGGCGTCTCACTTTTGTTAATAGTGCAGATCCCCGTAACCTAAATAAACTCAGCAGGAGATGGTCCGATGCCCACTTCATCCATATTGGCGCTAATATTTTCATTGGCTTTTGTGATTGGAATGAATGCACTTTTCATTTTTTCAAGGCTAAAAACAAAAATTGATAGTATTGGTGTTGGGATTACATTTCAACCATTTATCAATAAAGCAAAAATTTTCAGATGGGATGAAATAGAAAAAGCTTATGTGCGAAAATATAACCCTTTATGGGAGTATGGAGGTTGGGGCATTCGCTATAGGTGGAATAGTCGTGCCTACAATACATCTGGAAATATTGGATTACAGCTTATTTTAAAGACAGGAAAGAAGGTATTGATCGGCACACTCAAACCAGATGATATGGAGTTGTTCCTGAACAAATATATTTTTAATCGGGAACAAAACTTCTAATAGGGGAATATTGATCCCGTTATTTTTGTGCCTTAAAAAATATTTTACATTACGAATCAGTTAAGGCTTGCTAAACTTCCTTTCTTAGAATTTCCAATGGCGATTTGTTTAGAATGCTTTTTGTGTTGATCCAACCTACAAACACAGTTAAGAAAGTCACTAAAATCCATATTATGCCAAGGGAAATAAAGTCAGGGAAAAACAGGATTTCAAAAAAGAAAATGGATAAGCCCCAGCTGGCAATCAGCGCCAGGAGGCTTCCGGTGAGTCCGGCAAAAAGTCCCAGGTAGCTATATTCTATAATGGTCATTTGCAAGAGTTGTTTTTGTACGGCCCCCAAAGTACGGAGCAATACATTTTCTTTTAAGCGGGCATATTTGCTATTGATCACTGCTCCGGATAGCACAAACAATCCTGTCAAAACACTAAAGAGCGCCATGAACCGGATGACCAGGGCTATTTTATCAAAAATACTATCAAGCGTATTCAGGATGAGTGTCAGATCAATGGCAGAAACATTAGGAAATTTTTTTACAAGATCTTGCTGAAAAGAGGCGGAAATTTGTGGGTCGTCAATTTTACAGACCAGTACAAAAAATTGCGGAGCGCTTTCTAAAACACCACTCGGGAAAACAACCATAAAATTGGTTTGTATCCTACGCCAATCAACCTCTCTTACACTCCCTACATATGTTTTAATCGGTACACCTTGTACATTCCAAACGATCTTATCTTTTAGCTTAAGTCTAAGGCCACGCTGCAAATTATCAGAAACCGAAATAAAAATACTGTCGGATTCAGCGGCTGATGGATTATTAAAGGTTCCTTCAATAATTTCTTCAGAAGAAATCAGGCTGTCGCGATAAGTTACACGATATTCCCTTGTTAACGCCCAATTCCGAATCTGTGATAAAGTATCTGCCTGAATGTCTGCCACAGAAGAATCGCGTACAGATTTCACTCGTGTAGTGATAATCGGAACAAGTTGCTGAACTGGAATATTATATTCTTCTGCAAGATCTACCACCTGTTCTTTCTGATAAGGCTGGATGTCAAACAAAACGGTATTTGACCTTTCTCCTTTTCCGGCAAACTCAACCTGACCTAAGAGGCTGTTTTGTATCAAAGCCATGGTAGAAACCAGAAAGGTGCCAAGGCCAATCACAACGACAAGAACTAATGTTTGATTGTTGGGCCTGAATAGATTGGCTAAACTTTGCCTCCATACAAAACTGGATTTGGCAGGAAAGTATTTTTTTACCACAAAAATCAATCCTTTCGAAAGCAGCCACAACAAGCCAAAAACTATAAGTAACGAACCAAAAAAGGCGCTTCCATTTCTGATGCTTCCAGTTTGGTCTATGGCAAATAACCATGGAAAAATGATGATCAGCAAAAAAATGAAATATCGAAATTTGCTGACCCTTTGTGTTTTTTCTTCGACAGTTCTGAGAATGATGAGCGGAGGGATAAATCGAATATTCACCAATGGCAAGACAGAAAATAGGGTAGAAATAATCAAACCAACCACAAGGCCACGGAGTGCAGCCAACCATGAAATTTGTACGGAAACTTCAATTGGAATAAAATCGCTAACCACTAAGGGCAATAGATATTGCACTAAAATTCCGTGAAATACGCCGAGTATGCTGCCAATAATTCCAAGAAACAGGATCTGGATGAAAAACACATAAAATATTTGCCATCCTGAAGCGCCCATACATCTGAGGACTGCTGCTGCATATTTTTTTTCTTTCACATAAATATATACAGAACTTGCCACACCGATACAGCCTAAGATTAATGCAACAAAACTCAGTAGATTGAAGAACTTATAAAGATTGTCAAATCCCTGGCCAAGGTCTTCCCTCCTCGATTCAACGGTCTCATAACGGTATCCATATTGCTCAACAAGTGGATCGAGCTGTTCTACAATCTTGTCCACATCATCATCGATTAATTTCAGGTATTTATTGTAGTTTACCCTGCTGCCATATTGGATCAGGCCAGTTTCTTCGAGTAGTTCTAAGGGTAGGTATACCACCGGAGCAAATGATGCGCTTATATTTGTACTGCCAGGAAAACTTGTTACAAACCCACTTATGGTAAAGGAAGACTTTCCGAGCTTGAGCGTGTCATTGATAGCAACGCCATATTGTATAGCCAGGCTTTCATCAATGAGCACACTTTTCCCTTTTTTGAAAAGAGATAAATTTGATTTTTCGCTGATTTCTATATCTCCATAAAAGGGGAAATCCCCTTCCAAAGCAATAACTTGAATTAAGCGCGTTCCCTGGCTTTTGGTAAAGAACACCATGGATGCGAATCTGGCGTCCCGTGCAAACTCAGCATTTATGGTATCCAATCCGGAAAGAAAATCTTTCTCGAAAGTTTTACCACGGCTGTTGATAACCAGATCTGCCCCTAATAATTCCTTGGCCTGTCCGTTTATGTCGTTCTGTAGATTATGGTTGAATGAATCGATCGCGACAAGCGCTGCGATGCCGATAACAATTGAGGAGACGAAGAGAAAAAGCCTGGAAAAATTCTTTCTGGCGTCTTTGTATGCCAGCTTCCAAATCCATCCGGATTTAAATAATGAAGTATTTTTTCGTATTACCTTTATTTTATAATCCATATTCTGATTACAATGAAACAGTTTTATCTTCGATTAATTTTCCTCCTTTGAGTTTAAGAATTCTGCCCGTATGGGCGGCCAGTTGGAGGTTGTGCGTCACTAAAACGAGTGTCGTTCCTTTTTCCTGATTGATCTCAAAAAGTAGATTGGTGATCATTTCAGCAGTTTCTTCATCAAGGTTACCTGTGGGTTCGTCCGCAAATAGTATTTTCGGATCTGTAATAAAGGCCCTGGCCATCGCTACTCTTTGTTGCTCACCGCCCGAAAGCTGCGATGGATAGTGATGCATTCTTTCCGCTAACCCAACACGATCAAGCAGGCTCTGCGCCTTAGTTGAAATATTTTTTCCTCCCCGTAATTCCAAAGGGATCATTACATTTTCCAAAGCGGTAAGCGTGGGCAACAATTGAAAATTCTGAAACACAAATCCTACATATTGATTTCTTACATAGGCCCGGTCATCTTCATTTAAGCGATTAAGTTCAATATCAACGAGGCTCACTTTGCCGGTTGTGGGTTGGTCAAGTCCGGCACATAAGCCAAGTAATGTTGTTTTTCCACTTCCTGATGGCCCTACTATGGAAAGGCCAGCATTAGGCGCTACGTCAAAAGATATGTTTTGTAGCACCGTCAGATCTTTTTGACCTGTAGTGAATGTTTTAGAAAGCTGTTCTACTTTAAGAATTGAACTCATAAAAATCTATTTTTTATAAAATAAATGAATATTTTGAGATTTGGTTTAAAATATTTGATGGACGGATAGTAAAAGAATTAATTTTAGCATCTGGATAAATTTCTTAATTTCAAATTTAATCAAAATGTTTGGTATGATAAAAATGCTTATCACTGTACTGATGGTTGTTTTGCCAGGAAATTTTACTTCAATGGTAGCCCAAAAACAGCAAAAAAATATTTTGTTTTTTGGCAACAGTTTAACTGCCGGTTTCGGCTTAGATCCGGAATTGGCTTTTCCAAGTTTGGTTCAGCAAAAAATTGATGGGGAAAACGCAAATTATACCGTGATCAATGCGGGCTTGAGTGGAGAGACCTCAGCGGGCGGACTAAGTCGAATAGAATGGGTGATGAACCAATCCATCGATGTTTTTATTTTAGAACTGGGAGCGAATGACGGTTTGCGAGGACTTCCATTGGAATCCACAAGAAAAAATCTTCAGAAGATTATTGATAAGGTTAAGCAGAAATATCCTAAAGTGGAAATTGTGATCGCAGGTATGATGGTGCCTCCAAATATGGGAGAGACCTACAGCAATGAATTTGAAATAATTTATCAAGAGCTTGCCAGGAAGAATAATGCTACGCTCATTCCTTTCCTATTAGAGGGAGTGGCAGGAATTCCTGACCTGAACCTCCCTGACGGAGTACATCCGAATGTTGAAGGGCACCAAATTGTCGCTGACAATGTCTGGAAAATTCTAATGCCAATCCTTTAGTTGGAATCACATGGTGCCTTTATAATCAAAGTTTAGTTTGGTTTGAAGGGCGCTTATCTCACCAAAAATTTTCTTTATGGTAGAAACCTCAATGTGTGTGAGTTGAGTGACGTCTATAATATTATCAGGTATTTTGTTTTTCAAGATATTATCGCTTTGAGATCTGAACCTGATATGCATCAAATAATTGTATGACAATACAAGTTCGTCATACATCGATTTATGAATAACCTTCTGAAGATATAGTTGCTTTATTCTTGATAAGGTATTGGTTTCTAGCAGTTTGCGATCCAATGCATATAACCTGATAAAACCAATGATGGGAAGTATAATTTTTTTAAGATCCAAATTGATATGATCACCCGAATGATTCTTGTCAATAATTTTACCAAATAAGCTAAGTGGAGGCTTGAATTTAACAATAGATTGTGCCATGTGATAAAAGAAGACAGATTTGTTGTCAATGCTTTGGTTCACATGGTTTCGCAATTCATCCGTTAATTGTTCCTTTCCGAAAACGCAACGAAAATCAAAAAATATGCTGGCATCCAAAATGCTTTGAGGGTCACTGGTATTAATCCATTCGGAGAAGTAATCTTTCCAGCCAGATAAAGGTTGAGTCCATTTTGGATTTTGAGCCATGATGTCGCCATCACATAATTTATAGCCCACAATATTCAGGTTCTGACATATCTGCCGTCCTAGTTTTTGAAAATAATTGGATGCAATGTTTAGTTTATCCGCTTCCTGGTTTTCAAAGACAATGGCATTGTCCTGATCTGTAGATAGGGTTTGTTCCATTCTTCCTTCACTCCCCATCACCATAAAGGCAAACTCACAAGGTGGTTTCCCTAAATCTTCTATTGCAAGGATAATAATTCGATGGACAATGGCATCCGAAACCGAGCTGATAATTCGCGTAATATTTTGGGTTTTGTCACCGCTTTCAATAAGTGCGTTTACCAAGACCGGAACCTTGCTATAAATTTTACGAAGCAGTTCGACGTCCTCAGCAACTTCAATTTCTTTTATCAAATAACTAAGCGTGTTTTGCTGAATGCCGATAATATTTTCATAACTGATGACTCCTTCGATCTCACCATTTTCGCTTTTTGTAGCCAGATGTGAAATATTTTTATTTTTAAAAATTAAGATGGATTCATATAAAAGGGCATGATCGGGTATCGAAATGACAGGAGAAGTCATGATTTCGATAACTGGTTTTTGAGCATCGAGATTTGTTGCCAAAACCCGTTGTTTCAAATCGCTGTTGTTGATGACTCCGATTATATCATTTTCTTTATGTATAAAAAGAACATTCCTCTTTTTTCTGGTCATCAGCAAGGCTGCATCACGAATCGATGTATCAACAGAACATTTTACAATATCATTGATGATTGGCCTGATGGGTTGATTCATTAGCAGAAGTGAGGTCTGCAATTCTTCACTGAGGTGTTCCGTTTTCTTCTCGATTTGTTTTTGTTGGGTGATTTCTTTGGTGATAATAATGTAACCAATATCTTCAGCTTGTTTAATTTTTGAAACGGAAAGAATTACATCTTTTTCAGATTGATCACGGCATTTGATTTGTGTTTCGATCGATACTGATTTTTTAGGATCATCAAAAGAAGAAATTAGTAGTTCCCAATCAGCTTTGAAGATATCGTTAAAGCTTAGAGCGACTACTTCAGCTGAATCATACCCTATCAATTTATTAAACTTAACATTAGAAAATATTATGCACCGGTTCCGGATCATTAACGTACCTTCTGTCGAGGCCTCAACAAGTGACTTATATTTTTGTCTGGATAATAAAAGTTTGGCTTCTGCATCCCTTCTTTTGTTTTCGATGTTCAGGCTTTGGCGAATAACAAATAATAAGATGATGACTATGGTCACGGCAATAAGAGTGGAAATTCTTAGCAAGCGGTTTTTCAGAACTGTAATTTCTTCTTTCACATCTTCCAGGTAAATTCCTGTTCCAACCACCCAACCCCATGGCTCATATCCCCGGACATAAGATAATTTCGGAACAATACGCGTAGAATCATCTTTCCATTGCCACATATAATCAATGAACCCTTCTCCATTTGTATCAACCGTTTCTACGGCTTTAACAAACAATTTTATACCGTTTGCATCTGCGTAGTCCGAAAGGTCAGTTTGTTTCAATTCACTCCTGTATGGATGCATGATCATGGTCGGATGCATATCAATGATCCAGAAATAATCTTTATTCTCTTTTCCGTACCTGATCTTCTCAATTTTGGTGGCTGCCATGCGCTGAGCTTCTTCTTTTGAGAGGTTTTGTTTTTCAGCTTCATGATCATACTCTTCCAACAAACTCCAGACAGTATTTGTAAGTTCACGGATCATCTCCTTCTTCTTGTCCATAATGGTCTTTTCAAAAGAAGGTAAAATAAATACAAAAATAGACATGATAAACAAGCTGATCGCCAATATGGATGGAAAAACGATGCTTAAGAAAAATTTATGTAATTGCTTGCCCGGCATATATGCTGTCATTTATTAAAATCTCAATACATGAACATTCAAATCATCCGTATCAAAGATACAAAATCCGCTTCTTTTTCCGCTACTTGTGATGGGCGATATGCCAACACAGCAAAGCTCAGCAGGAAGTTGCTTTTTTTTATACCTGTATTGTTCGAAGTTTTTTTTCGTAGCAATATTAAATCCTTTTGTATGCGAATGGCCGGTAAAGCTAACTCTGCAATCCATTCGATCCATAAATTCAAAATGTTGTTGAAATTCATCGCTGTAGCTATAAAACTCTTTTTTTAAGCCCGATATATTAGGATATACATAATGGGTGAATAAAATGTTGATCTCCGGTGTTTTTAAGATAGCATATTCCGGTAAGGATTTTAAATATGCCAAATCATCAGCTTTGTACAATGGGTTCAGATCATTTTCTTCATGTAACCACAAGGTGTCATTGGCCAATTTGTGTCGTTGTTGATAATTCAGTTGATACCAATTTTTGGGGAATTCAAAAAAGGAGCAATTTTTAGGAATGATACCTGCAGCATGGATATCATGATTGCCAAGAGTTACGATTTTACAATTCGATCGGATCAATGACAAGCATTCATGGGCATTTCTGGTTTGGAGATAATTATAATATGGAACGCTAAAACCCGAGATGTCACCAAGGCAAATTATTTCATCACAATTATACTTTTCAATTTTCCTCAGCGCTTCTTTCAAGCGGATGATATCCTCATGAATGTCGGTGATGATTGCGATTTTCATGTTTTTATACTTTGAAGGAACCTAGCAATTTGCAGATTATAATAATGCCTATGTGCGTCCGCCTTTCCGGTGAGGCAGGTCTCAATAATTATCTCTGTCATAGCCTGTTTTGTTTTTCATAAATAAAAAATTAACCATCAGTTTTGATCCCGATCCGGGGGAAACATTTTCTGAATAAAACTCCTCTTTTTTATAGGTCTGCCTAATAATACATTGAGATTATTTTCGGCAGTCAAATTGCGGTCCCACAAATCAATTGCCTTTTTATAACAATTGGCAGCAGATTCATATTGGAGCTTGTGCTTATAAATAATCCCAAGATTGGTATAACTTACCGAAAGTCTCCTTTTTGTTTCGGTTCGGGAATCTTGAATTTCCTTTACTCTGTTTTTTAAATAGTTGTTTTTTTGCTTTGTATCATAATGTTCAAGCCCTCTATTGAATTCGTCAGATATAAAAAGTTCTATTTCAGCCAAGTCCTTATCCTGATAAAATTCCAGCCATTGATCATAAATTTCAATACTATAATTAGCTGAATTTTCGGCTAAAATTAATAATGAATCCTGAGTGATTAGCTCCATTTCCTCAGTATAGAGTAATATTGTGAGAAATGTTGCCGCGCGATTATTATACAAAACACCTACTTCATATGAATTTTTATAATGATCTACAGCGGTATAGATTGATTCAATAGAATCCATAAGCGAAAAAATAGATTCATATGCACCGTTTTGTGCGTACACATTGTAATTTTCGTATAACGTTCTGGCTTGTACTATCCTGGGATCGGTAGATTCATTTACGTTATTATAATATAGATATGAAATTGTAATACCAGATAAAACAAGAGCACACATGATTATAATGAGTGCTCTTGAAGTTTTATTTTTGAAAAAATTCATCAATTATATTAAATAATAATTCTAATTCTTGAGGTCTCAAAGGAAACCTCAAATCTAATTCAGGCCTAAGGCCTTTAGTTATGAATGAACTTTTTCAATTAAGAATTTACGTATTTCAATTGGAGTTTCTTTAGTGAATTTAGAAACAACAATGTTGGCTATTATTGCAAGTGGAGCGCCAATCCAGGCGAAATACCAGGCTCCCAGCCAGTAATCTACAAATTCATGCAAGGGCCACGTGGCCCCCATTTTACCTGCAATAAAATACGTTAGTGAAATTAATGAAATTGTCACGCCTACAAACAATCCTGCAAAAGCTCCCTGTTTGTTTGAATCACTCCACCATATGCCAAGTAAGAACAGTGGAAAGATGGTGCATCCTGCCAGCGAAAATGCTACTGCAACCAATTGACCTATCAGTGCGAGTTTAAACAGTGCAATTGCTGTAACAATGATGGCCATTAATATTGTTCCGAGTCGTGCAAATAATAATTGCCTTTTTGGTGAAGCATTGGGATTTATAACTTTTACATATAGATCATGAGAGAAAGCGGAAGCTCCTGCCACTAAAAGTCCTGATACGGTAGAAAATGCTGCCGAAACACCACCGGCAGCTAATAATCCTACGATCAGAGGATGGACGTCACCAAGTTGTGCGGTATAAACCACGATAGCATCTTTAGCCAAGGCGCCTACTTCAGGATGTGCGGAGAGGATCTTTCCAAAGGCCGCATAAGCGGGAGCGCTCCAATAAAGGATACAAATGAAAAATAATCCCCAAACAACTGACCATCGTGCATCCCTTGCTTTTGGCACCACATAAAATCGCTGGATAACGTGTGGCAATCCCGCGGTTCCGATCATCAGGGAAAAGGCAATGGCTATCCATTGAAAAAATGTCTTTCCTGTCGCAGGATCCCAGGGCATCGCGAATTCCGGAGCCGGGACAATTGCAAAATCATGCCCCAGCGAATTTAGTAGCTGTTTTGTCTCGCTTACGGGAATCCCTGATACAATATCCGAAACTACCGAACCGTATCCTATCTGAGGTAGTAACCAAAAATAATCAAATTTAAAAGTTAGGATCAATAGAGGGATGATGAAGGATATTATAATAATTACATATTGAATCTGCATATTTTTTGTTACACCCAACATCCCCGATATGAGCGTATACATCAATACTACCGAACCTCCAAGAATAACCGCCCAGTTATAATCGATACCCATAACCCATTTAAACATGAGCCCAATCCCTCCGAATTGGCCAACACAATATGAAATGGAAATCAGAATTGCTATTATGGCGCCAGTAGCTCTTAATGTTTGCGAATAGTATCTGTCACCAATAAAATCAGCGGCGGTATACTTTCCATATTTTCTGATTTGTCCAGCCATTAAGATTAATAATAGCACATAGCCACCAGTCCAACCTACTACATAAGCTAGTCCATGGTATCCCGAACCGTACATGAGAGCCGCCATTCCAAGAAATGAAGCCGCACTCATCCAGTTTGATGCGATGGCCATACCTGAACCTACTTTTGATATACCCCTTCCTGCTGCATAAAAATCTGTGGTGTCCTTCGCCCTAAAAAGGATTCCGACCACCACAAAAAGAATCAACATGGTAATTAAAATAATTGCAGGGCCTACTTTAAAACTTCCTTCCAACTGAGTTGCTCCCGTTGCTGCCTGGACTAAATATGGGGCGACCAATAGAATTAATAAAAGATATATTTTTTTCATATGTTTAAATTTGCTGAAACATTACCATTTGCAGATTATAATCGTACTCATGTGAATCTCCGTTATTATCTCAGGCATAGCCTGTTTTAAAATATTCAGGTTTTTTAAAAAATAGTTAATCTACGATATTGAGCTTTGCATTAATGTTATCTATTCTCACACAGTATAATAAGCAAAGACCAACAAATAATATGAGTAGAAAAACGGCTGTATAAAAATAATGAAATGGGAATCCCAGAAACTTCATATCAGTCAGAAAAGACTGATTATGTACCAGGTATTTTTTCATAATTGCAGGCAGACTGTTTTTTGAGTCATCCGTTAAGTTATCCATATTTTCAGAAGTCAATTCCAGTGGCAATATTTTTGATCGAATATCCAATGCGGCTAATTTTAGCATGGGGCTCATTTCAGTAGATATTGCCACCTTGGCCTTAATGTAGCCAGGGTCTGATATGTCTGTTATGCTTTCCTTGATTTTTTCAAATTCCTGCACTTTAGTTACAATGTTTGCTCTTAGGGAATCTTCTGTGAGTTGATATACAGTCCAACTCAGTGCGTTATCAAGCGCTTTTTTGTCATCTGTCGTAATGGCCAATTTTCCTAAAACGGAGAGTGTTGCATGTCCGAATTCTTGTAATTCAGTTACGTTGGCTGATCCACTTTCCACATTCTTCCAAACGGTTTGAAAAGTGATATACGAAGCTTCCGGGGTTGGTTTTTCTAAAATCCGGAGTAAAATTTGAAACCCAAATATGGCAATAAACCAAATTAACATCAACCAGACAACCATGTTTCGATTGGCTTTAGCCTGAGGCGTAGTCGGTTTAAAAAAACTAATGTGATATTCATCTGATGATATGTCCATAATAGATATTTAGGTATAATTGATGATAAAGTCTATTTAATAAAATGATATTTTTGGATGGCTGGAACACCAATAATAGGTTAAAAAACATTCTGTATGAATTAATTAGTAATGTTTATCACATATAGATTTTATTTTTTAAGACTTTTATTGTTGCCAAAAATATTCGGGCATCCGGCAGGGTTGAAACAAAATGATTTTTGATTTTTTCTTATCCAAAAATTTACACATCACTTTTTATAACAGATTGATTTATAATTCGTTATAGAAATGATTCTAAAAATTCCTGACATTGTTTTTAATCGGATCGGTGGTTTATTAACTTCGACTTCCACCACTTTTATTTTTATTGCCCCTATGTACTCAACTAAAAAATATTGAGAACTAAAATGATCATATGGAACCAGGGGGAATTCTATCCTGGGCTTGGAAAAAAAATAGTTGAATTGAATAATGTCGTCGATCCAGGGCCGTCCGATAGCTTGATAAAAATAGATGGATTTACTGTTTCCCCGGGAAAAGATGGTCATTTTGTTGAACAGACAGATGGCAATCCCTATTCCGAAGATGAGTTGGATGCGATCCATACCTATGCGACGACCAGGATGGTTATCAATTTGTTTGGAAATCTTATTGAAAAACAAATCCAATGGTCATGGTGGAAGGATGGAGAAGGAGATCCTTTGTTAATAAAAATTAGATCGAATGACATTCATGCGCGATATATCAAGGATCAAAAATGTATTGAGCTGGACAATTATGGTCCACAAGATAGCTTGATACACAATTGCCGTTGTGTTGACCTAATTGCCCATGAAACAGCTCATGCTATATTGGATAGATTAATGCCACACCTGAATGCCGGGAATGTTGAAACCAAAGGTATTGGCGAGGCATTTTGCGACTTGGCGGCAATATTTATGGTTTTATCACAAAAGGATTTGTGTGCTTATGCGATTGAAGAAACCAAAGGGGATTTGATGCAAAGCAGTATTCTTTCATTATATGGGGTAGGCCATGGAGATGAGCAAAATCAATTCAAGGAGATTAGAAATGCGATCAACAATACTACCTATAAAAGCGATTCATGGTCTCCATATGATTACAGCCAGGTTTTAATTGGAATGCTGTATGAAATTCTTATCGCACTTTTTGAAGAGAATAGAGCATCCACCAAAAATGATGTTGAAAATTTATATCAATCTGGCCAACATTGGATGCAAGCAATTGTGCACACTTTTCGGCATTGTCCGGTTCCCAATACAGACATTGCAGATTATGGGCAGCAATTAATTCAGTTTTTTGATAAAGGAAGTTTAGATATAAAAAATCTCCTTGCAAAAAGGAATATCCTCTGAATTATTCATGAATATTTCGCACAAAGAGTATCTATTTGTTAGGGCATAAAAAAGACTGTCTCCAATTATGTTACTTCAGAGACAGTCAAAATGTATAGTGCTCAGAAAGGTTATTCGTCTTTCTTCTCTTCTTTTTTTCTGGTTTTCTTTTTAATCTTAATACTCAGCACATCACTTTTCCCATCATGATCTGCCGAAATTGTGTCCCCTTCATTAAGATCACCTTTAAGAATTTCTTCAGCTACCAGATCCTCTAAGTATTTCTGAATTGCTCGGTTTAGAGGCCGTGCTCCGTATTGAGGATCAAATCCCTTATCAGCGATAAAATCTTTTCCTTTTTCCGATAGCTCAATTGCATAGCCTAAGGCGTCGATTCTTGAAAATAACTTCTCAAGGGTAATATCAATAATTTGATGTATATGGGATTTTTGAAGTGAATTGAATATGATCAAATCATCCAATCTATTCAAAAACTCTGGGCTGAACACCTTTTTCAGGGCATTCTGAATGGTGGATTTCATGATATCATCCCCACTGTCTTCCTTTGATTTTGTAGAGAAGCCAATGCCTGAACCGAAATCTTTTAAGTCACGCACTCCAATATTGGAGGTCATGATCAAAATTGTATTTCTGAAATCAACTCTTCTTCCAAGACCATCGGTAAGTATCCCATCATCAAGTACCTGAAGTAAAATATTGAACACATCGGGATGTGCTTTCTCTATCTCATCGAGTAATATGACACTATATGGTTTTCTTCTTACTTTTTCTGTTAGCTGACCACCTTCTTCATAACCCACGTAACCCGGAGGCGCTCCAACAAGTCGTGAGACTGAAAACTTTTCCATATACTCACTCATATCAATTCGGATAAGAGCATCTTCCTTATCGAATAGATATGTTGCCAACACTTTTGCCAATTCAGTTTTTCCAACTCCTGTGGGGCCTAAGAATATAAAGGTGCCAATGGGTTTTCTTGGATCTTTTAATCCAACCCTAGTCCTTCTGATCGCCTTTACCAGTTTTTGGATGGCGTCTTCTTGTCCTACCACTTTGTTGCTAAGCTCGGTATTCATGCCCAAAAGTTTTTCACTTTCATTTTGGGCAACCCTTTTGGTTGGCACACCCGTCATCATGGCAATGATCTCTGCCACATGATCTTCGTTTACCGTATAGCGCTTAGTTTTTGTTTCATCTTCCCACTTGGCTTTTGCATTTTCCAATTGTTCGATGAATTTTTTCTCTTTATCTCGAAGTTGCGCAGCCTCCTCATATTTTTGGCTTTTTACAACCTTATTTTTCTCTTTCTTAATATTTTCAATTTCATCCTCCAGCTCAACAATACCGTCAGGAACATGAATGTTATTGATGTGAACCCGGGCTCCGGCTTCATCCAATACATCAATGGCCTTATCAGGAAGAAATCTATCTGAAATATACCTGTCCGATAGTTTTACACACCCGATTATGGCTTCATCGGTATAGTTCACATGGTGATGATCCTCATATTTTTCTTTTATATTATTGAGAATGTCGATTGTTTCTTCCGGTGTGGTGGCATCTACCATTACGATTTGGAATCTTCTGGCAAGGGCGCCATCTTTTTCGATGTATTGCCTGTATTCATCCAGGGTTGTGGCGCCAATACATTGAATTTCACCGCGCGACAATGCCGGCTTGAACATGTTTGAGGCATCCAAACTGCCACTGGCGCCTCCAGCGCCAACAATGGTATGAAGCTCATCGATGAAAAGAATGACTTCAGGAGACTTCTCAAGTTCATTCATCACCGCCTTCATGCGTTCTTCGAATTGGCCACGATATTTTGTGCCGGCAACCAGGCTTGCTAAGTCCAGGGTAACTACTCTTTTGCCAAATAAAACTCTTGAAACTTTTCTCTGAACTATCCTTAATGCCAGACCTTCAGCGATGGCAGTTTTGCCAACACCTGGTTCGCCAATAAGAATTGGATTATTTTTCTTTCTTCTACTCAATATCTGACCAACCCGCTCAATTTCTTTTTCACGACCAATGATCGGATCGAGCTTATTATCCTCGGCCATTTTGGTTAGGTCTCTGCCAAAATTATCCAAAACAGGGGTTCTGGATTTTTCAGTAGATTTTGGTGTAGATTCCCTGCCACTTCCAGATGAAGAACTGCCAAATATACGTGAAGAATCGTCATCTCCTTCATCTGTATCCGAGGATGTAATTGGATTCTCAGTCTGATATTCCAGCAATTCTTTTACTACCTCGTAATTGATGTCATATTTTTCCAAAATCTGGGTGGCAATATTGTCTTCGTCTCTCAATATTGACAGCAATAAATGCTCTGTGCCAATCAATTGGCTTTTAAATATTTTGGCTTCAAGGTAGGTGATCTTGAGGACTTTCTCTGATTGACGTGTCAGAGGGATGTTGGCTAAATTCTTCACATTACTTATGGCCGTGCCTTTAGTAGCTTGCTCGACAGAAAGCCTTAATTCATCAAGAGAAACACCTAATTTTTTAAGCAGGCTAATCGCAACTCCCTCACCTTCCCTTATCATACCTAAAAGAAGATGTTCGGTGCCGATATAATCGTGCCCCAATCTCAATGCTTCTTCTCTGCTTAAAGAGATCACTTCCTTTACTCTATTTGAAAATTTTGCTTCCATATTCTATCACTGAATATACAAAGTTACAGGTAATTGTACAATTAATTTATCCATGCCACCCTATATTTAACGAACGTAACAATTAAACGGTTATTAATCAAATTTGTCTATTCCAATGCGAGGATTTTTCTATAATTTGTCTTGCCTGAGGCCCTTCACAAAAGATCAGATCAATGATGCTTAAATTATTAACAAAGTTACTGCCAAAAACCTGAAAATAATTTACTGAGGTAAAAAAGGAGCTTTTAGTTATTGATTTTTTGGGATTTACCTCGTTTTTTGCATCAAATAGGCTGTTTGTTTCAAATGAGGTTTCTTTTTTTAAATATTCAATGTTTAAATCCAAATCCAAAATTTCAAGACATTTTGTCAGTAACTCTTTGTTGAGGTCTAACAAGTGATTTGGCTTTTTGTTATAAATTTCAAATAATTCATCTGCGTAATATTCAAAAAATGGGGCTTTCCCATAAGCAGATCTTATGGCCCGGATATGTTTGTAAAGCCACTTTTGATTATAGTCTATTTCTACATTGCGCGTCAATAGTTTTTTATTAGAGGGTTTTTTGATTGGTATGATCAAATTTTCAATATTATTAGCGCCATTGATTCTGCATCTATTTCGATAGGTCTGTTTTATATAGACATCGTCAGGATCAATAAGAATTTTGTCAAAGGAACTTAAATAAGCAAAATACTGTATGCAAGGAAGGTAATGTAGTTCAATGAATAAAGTGCGCTGTTCCATTTAACTATAATTCAATTTATGCCTTACTTTTTTCTCGATTTGTAATGAAGGGTGCTGCAATTTTGATTCACTAAAATTTCATCAGCCATATTTAATACATCCTTCTTTTTTATTTTGCTAATCAGATCTAGTTCTTCATTTACCAGATTTGTATTTCCCATGGAATTTGCAATAGACAAATTTATTGATCTGTTGAGTAATTCGGTTTCAGAAAAATACATTGATGATATTGCCTGATTAATTACTTTTTCTACCTCAGTTCCTGCTAGATTATTTTTTAAAATTTCAATTTCTTCTTCGATATATCTCTCTGCCTCCACAATACCTATATCAGGATTTACTTTTCCGGAAATAATTAATAATCCCGGATCTTCGGTGCCTGTAACATAGGAATTGATAGAGTTAAATGCCTTTTTGTTTTTCACAAGACTTTGGTAAAGCCTCGAAGATTTTCCTCGCCCAAGCAAATCACTGAGAAGATCAGCGCTGTAGTAACTATTACTTTTTCTTCCTGGCATATGATAGGCTTTATAGATGGAATTGATCGGTACATTTTCTTCGATTTCCCGGAACCTGGGAGAATTTTGTTTTGGTTCAGATGGAATTTGGACCTGACCGTTCTCGTAGCTTGGAATATTTCCAAACCACTTTTCTGCAAGGGCATAAGCTTTTTTCGGATCGATATTCCCGGATATGGTCAACACAGCATTGTTTGGGGCGTAAAATTGTTCATGAAATTCCTTTACGTCCTCCAAAGTTGCCTCTTCTATGTGGCTTATATTCTTGCCAATAGTTGGCCATTGGTAAGGATGAACATTATAGGCTAATGGTTGAAGCTTTAGCCATACATCGCCATAAGGAATGTTCAGATATCGTTGTTTAAATTCCTCGATCACCACATTTTTCTGAGTCGCCAGGCTTTTTTCATCCAAATTCAAATAGCGCATTCGATCCGACTCTGCCCATAAAGCAGTTTCAATATTTTCAGCGCTTAAGATGATATAATAGTTGGTGATATCGGTATTGGTAAATGCATTGTTTTCTGCCCCTACTTTTTGTAAGATCGTATCGAAATCCGGTATGTTTTTTGATCCGCCAAACATCAAATGTTCAAATAAATGAGCAAATCCGGTTCTCTCGTGATGTTCATTTCGCGAACCAACTTTATACAATATATTTACGACAGCTAGTGGCGTGCTTTTGTCAACGTGTGTAATTAACGTCAAGCCATTTGATAGTATATGTTCCTGATATTTTATCATAATTTAATAGAATGCTCAAAAATACAACTACTTTATCAAGTTTTCTCATTTACTTTATTGACATAAAAGAATACTATTTTAATATATTTATTACAATTGGCTCCTAAATCAAACGTATTGATTATATAAAGTATGGGAAATGGTATTTTTGAAAAGTAAAATGCTTGGATAGATATATGAATGGTTCTATAGGCAAAAATTCAATTTGGTAAACAGGTTAACATATTTCCGGAAGGGCAATAGCGCCCTTTTAATTTGCATGATGGTGTTTTGCACAATTTTTTGTGTACAAACCGACTTGTTAGCGCAGTCAATATCGCAAACAAAATTAAAGACTGAACAAAGCGGATTGAAAAGGCGAAAACATTTTGAAAAGCAGCGAAAAAGAAAAAGTAAAGGTAATATAAAAGGGAAAAGCAAATTATTACAAAAGGTTTATTTCAAGAAGAAGTCAAATCAGACAAAATACGCAGGAACTTTCCTGGTCGATCCCAGGCCAAAGGATTTCACAGCAATTAAGGAGCGAGTGGAAAAAAGACCCTCCAGGAAAAGCCTGAAAACTCATAAATCCAGAAAGTCTTATTTCAGGGCTAGTTCGAACCAAAGGCATAAAAGTTATGGAGGCGAAGTGGTTTTGAAACGAAATGTGAAACTTGATTATAAGTATGCTTCCAAAGCGAATATACGGAGTAAAGGAAAAAACAAAATTAAACCGCTAAAAAAGAATTACAGGAAAACGAGTCGGCAAAACCAAAGACATCCGGGGAATATATTTTTACAGCCTGAAGCCAAAAAGAAAGATTTCAACGAGATTAAGGCACGTGTTGAAAAAAGTCCCGGGAGATCGATGGCTAAACGACTTAATCAGAAAAAAAGCAGGGCATCTGCGAATGCATCTTTAACACAAACCTACAGGGGTGAGATCAATGCGAAAGGGAGAAATGCCAAAAAGCAATCTTATAAGTATGCTTCAAAAGTCAATCAAAAATCATCCGGAAACCTTAAGGCCCGTAGCATAAAATCCGCCGAAAACCAACGCAAATATAATTCTGCATCCTCCGCAAGATTCAATGGAGAAGTTGTGTTGCCTTCCAGAAATAATAAAAGGTTAAGGCATGCATATATGTCAAAAGAGTCTCAAAAGCACAAGGGCGAAGTTAAACGACCTGCAAAGTCACCTGGGCCAAAATATACTGCAATGTGGAATGGCAATTTAAAAGCGCAGAATAGGAGAGGCAAAAAACAGTGGGCTAAATTTGAATCAAAAAAGCAATCTCAATATGCTGGTGTTCTAAATAGAAAAAAGAATTTGAGCATTGCTAAAGCTCCCTTTACTAAATCCTACCGTGGAGATGTCACCGTGAAAGCACAACAGGGCCAAAAGCAATATTATAAATATGGTTCAAAAACCAAGCAAAAATCAGCAGGTAACCTTAAGGCCCGAAGTGTAAAATCGGCTGAAAAGCAACGAAAATACAATTCGGGATCATTGGCAAGATTCAATGGAGAAATTGTATTGCCGGCTAGAAATAATAAAAGACTGAGGTATGAATACATGTCAAGAGCTTCTCAAAAACACAAAGGTGACATTAAACGACCTTCGAAAACTCCGGGATCGCAGTATACTGCAAAATGGAGCGGTGATGTGATTTCCAAAAGGAAGAAAGGCGAAAATCGGAGGAAACAATATGAATCCAAAAGGCAGACTCAATATGCTGGCAGGCTAAAAACCAATGCAAAAAGATCCACATATGGAGGTAATTCTCAGCTTACGCAAAATATTGGAGGAATCAAGGTGTATTCTAAAAATCGCACTAATAGATATATGAGGACGGATTCGAGGACTTCGGCAAATTTATCAGCAAATATCCTGACAAGGTCAGAAAAGTCCAGATCTCAGACGCTTCAAATTAAGAGTCTAAATCTTACTCAACACCGGGGAAATGTAAAAACAAAGAAGCAAAAATATAGAAGTCAGGAAATTGAAGGTAAGTCATTAAATCATACTCAATATGAAGGGAAACTTAGAAGAGATTCCAGAAACAAGCAAAATGTCGCGCCTGGCGTGGGAACTACTTATGCCGGTAACATAAGGGCAATTTCAAAAAAAGCCAGAATCCAGGGATTGAGGAATAAGTCTATGAGCTTTACCGGAGTGGAAGGAAATATTAAGGTGGTTTCTAAAAAGAAGCAAGATAAATTTATGTTGAAGGATTCTAAATTCACCGGAAGCTATGTAGGAAATGTTGTAGTACTTTCTCCAAAATACAAGAGACAGACTTTGGAAGGTAAATCCTTGAATATGTCTGAATACCGTGGTGATCTTAAAATTAAAAATCAAGGCAAAGCTGCTAACCGGCAGCCGGGGACAAACGTAGAAATGGCTGCTTATCGTGGAGACATAATTATTATGGCACGAGAAAGGAAAAAACTTGAATATGAGTATAGGTCAAAAGTGCAACACAATTATAAAGGTGATGTAAACCAAAAAAAATATGTAAAGTGGGCTGATGGCCGTAAAACACGTTCTAATGCAATGGCAACTTTTCAGGGTAATCTAATAGCGCCGAGAGTTAATAAAAAAGAGAGGCAATATGAATATATGTCCATAACAGCTCACAATTACTCAGGAAATCAAAGAATAAAAAAACATTATGCCCGGGACAATTATTACAGAAACATCTCTGAACGGAACCTTCAGATTATTGGAAATTATCGGGTAAAAACCGGGCTGCTTAAGGATATCGAACAGCAAATTACTTCCGCCAGAGTTCATAATTATCAGGGAGGGCCAAAAATGAGTTTGTTCACACGCATATGGTTAAGCCTGTTTGACAACAGTGGTAAGCTTGAGAAAATAGATGATAAAACGAAGAAACCAGATTATGATAGTAGAGAATATAATATATGGTATTAGTATATGAATTGGAACAAACTTGACACAATAGAAGCATTGAATGAAATAATCAGCAAATCATTTAATGCGCCATTAGTTATATTCAAACACAGCGCCAGGTGCTCCATCAGCTCCATGGCCTTGAGTAGAATGGCATCTGGAATAGAGAATACAGATTTCTATTTAATTGATATCATTGCACATAGAAATATCTCCAATAAAGTTTCAGAACGGTTTAATATAATTCATCATTCACCGCAGGTATTTATTATCCATAGAGGCAAATGCATATATACTACCTCGCATTTAGGCATATCATCATCTGATTTGGAAAAACAGATTGCACTAATCGAATAAATAAAAGCATTTTTGTCTTCCAGAAGATATTTATTAGTTATAATAATTTTAGAATAGTATTCAATAAACTAATTTTGTGTATTGTCGTTATACCTATGAATTTATTTATATGGGTAAAGTATCAATTTCATTAATTGTTTTAATTTTCATTTTTAATTGTAATCAAAAGTTACATGCTCAATTTAGCGGTAACTACGAATACAGTTCAGAAATGATATGGGGCGTCACCAAAGCTACAAATAGCGGGCTGATTGGAGGATTTATTTTCAAGTATGCCAAAGAGATAAAAAATGACAAATTTCATGGCGGACTTGTTGAAATTGTAAATATAAAGCACCCTCAGGAACAACGTTATTATTCAGAATCAGGAAATACCTATATTGGAGGGAAGCAAAACTATTTGTATAGTTTAAGACTGTCCTATTTGCGAGAGTATACATTCTTTAAAAAAGCTGCTCAGCAGGGCGTGCAGGTAAATGGAATAGTTGCCGCAGGACCCACATTTGGAATTGAAGCGCCTTATTATGTTGAGGTTAAAGCTGGAAATGGGACAATTAAAGAACCATATGATCCCGATAAAAATCAAAAAATAATAGGCTCCGGCAACATTCTTCAGGGAATTGGAGAATCGTCCATTGTGCCCGGATTGAATACTAAAGCAGGAGTATCCTTTGAATTTGGAACATTTAAATCAAATGTTGTTGGAATAGAAGTTGGCTTTGAGGTGGATTTTTTTACAAGAAAAATTATCCTGATACCGACTACAGAAAATTACAGCATCTTCCCGTCTGCCTATGCAACGCTATTCTATGGTTCCAGGCGTTAAACAGTTTATGTATTATATATTTCCCTAATCCTGTTATCTTTGCGATTTTAAAAAAGATATAATGATAGAAATTCCGGTAGATAATGAAAAGAAAGTGCAGCTTACCAGAAAGCCAAGTTGGTTGAGGGTCAAGCTGCCTGTGGGTAAAGAATATCTCAAAGTCCGTGGGCTTGTTGATAAATATAAACTGCATACGATTTGTGAAAGTGGCAACTGCCCGAATATGGGCGAGTGCTGGGGCAATGGTACCGCTACGTTTATGATTCTCGGGAATGTGTGTACCAGAGCTTGTTCCTTTTGTGCCGTAGCTACGGGTCGCCCCCCTGAGTACGATGAAAAAGAGCCGGAAAGAGTGGCCATGGCCATCAAGTTGATGGGGGTGAAACATGCTGTATTTACATCCGTTAACCGGGATGAGCTCAAGGATCGAGGCGCTGAAATTTGGTATCAGACAGTGGTGAAAACCAAAGAATTGAGCCCTGAAATTACAATAGAAACTTTGATCCCGGATGTGAAGAATACCTGGGATGCATTGATTCGTATGATTAGCGGAGGACAGGAAATTGTTTCTCACAACCTGGAAACTGTAGAGGGATTATATCGAAGAATCAGACCTCAGGGAAAATATTACAGAAGCCTGGAGCAAATTAAACGAACTAAAGATTTCGGCAAAAAGACCAAGTCGGGGATCATGGTTGGAATAGGAGAGAAAGATGAAGAGGTTTTCAAAACCATGGATGATTTGGCAGCACATGGATGTGATGTCATGACCATTGGTCAATATTTACAGCCTACAAAACTGCATCATGAAGTGTTGGAATTTGTGCATCCTGATAAGTTTGAGCTTTATCGTGAAGAAGGATTGAAAAGAGGTATTTCTTATATGGAATGCGGCCCGTTGGTTCGATCCTCTTATCATGCAGAAAAGCATATTTAATTTTTTTTTTGCCAGTTATTCATTTGATTACCGCACAATCAGACTCAATTCAAAATCCTACAAGAGAAAAGGGATTCTCACTGAACGAATTGCGATTGCGATTTTTTCATTGACACGGAGATTATCGATGTTTGTGGAGTGAAGTCTGTGCTTTAAAAAACACATCACTTGATTATATTTCAAATGTGACAATCGTCGCAAAGGAACTATTGCGGCGCTTCCTGTTGTTGAGTAGTTGAGATTAAAATATTTTATAAATAAAATTAAAATTAAAGAATATATAGTAATGGCAAAACAGGAAATAAAAGTAAAGTGGCTGGATAAAATGGCTTTTTCAACAGAAATCAATGGACACGAAATCATTCTTGATGCAGTTCCGGAAGTAGGCGGCGAAAACAGGGGGCCACGCCCAAAGCCATTTATGCTGGTTGCTCTGGGAGGATGCACTGCGATGGATGTGATTTCTATTCTTAAGAAAATGCGTGTTGAAGTTGTGGATTTAAATGTGATTGTTGAGGGAGATTTGACAGAGGAACACCCCATGCATTTTAATAAAATCCATGTCGTTTATGAATTTAAAGGGAAAGATCTGCCGTTGGATAAGCTTCAAAAGGCAGTGAATCTCTCTGAAGAAAGATATTGTGGTGTAAGTGCGGTGTATAGTAAAGCAATGGAAATGACATCCGAAATACGTGTGGTGAATGAGGAATAGCTCAAGATCTTTACTACTGATTTTAAAAAAAATGTCATTTCAGAAGCATACTGAAATGACATTTTTTTAGGCAATAAAATGATTAATATTTGGGCAATGTATAATTGCTTCCTGCTTTTACAGGTTTTATACTAAAAGAATAACTATAATTCTTTGCCGGAATCCTGAACTCCTGATGAGGTCTGGCATTTTGCGACCAGCTGTCGTCTCCTCCAACACCTTGCTGAAGGTGATCGATATTCAAGGTAATAATTTCCCGATCAGGTAATTCATTGATATGCTTTGCCTGTTCCATATCCTCCATGGTGTATGGCCAGGCGCTAAAATTCAATGGTGCATCGGCGCTTATCAAGATGCCCTGTCCGGAAGCATTTGTCAGTTTCGCCCAGCGTGTGTTCCAGTGATTGTTGCTTTCCTGAGGCCGCACATACTGATAAAAATCCTTCCTGACCGATTTGGAGTACACACCTACTGCTGAACCTGAATTCCTGTCCCAATAGGTTTCATGAGGTCCGGGACCATACCATTCCAGCTTGTCGTAATCATCATCGATCTGCATTTGCATACCAACTCGTGGAATATTTGATAAGCCTCCTCCTGCAGTGAAATTATAATTAACAAGGACTTCTCCATTTCCATAAATTGTGTAGGATGTTGATAAGGAGGAATTCACTTTGTCAAGGGCTGATTCAACAGAAATCTTCACTGCTTTGTCATCGATTTTGGTTAACGTAACTGATTTAACAGTCAGTTCTTTACCTGCCTCTTTCCAGGCTCCAAACCTTCTTGGCATGCCGCTGCCATTATCATTATCTGTAGGAGGTCGCCAGAAGTTTGGAACCAAAGGTGCAACTACAATTTCCTTTCCGTTTAGTTTATATGAATTTAAAATACCCTCTGTTTTTGAAATAGTCACTTCAAAACCATCTCCTTTTACGACAATTGAAAGATCATTTTCTGAGGTGTTGACATCACCAAATTTAGAAATATCAGCCAATGGAGCTGTCGATGCTTTGAAAGGCAACTCGAATTGTTCCCATGCTACAATGTGCCCTCTTTTTGACCAGCTATTGTCTTTATTGGTTTTGAAAGTCACTTTCAGGTGATATTCAGCCCCGGCTTTTAATTCAGGTTTTTCGAAAGGGATACTTATTCGTTCTGTTTCAGTAGGTTTGGTATTCATAGTTTCCATGGAACCATTTTGAATGACAAGGCCATTTTCAGTCAACTCCCAGCTGATGTCATAAATGGACAAATCTGCAAAATGGTGCCAATTGGTCACCTTGATATCCCCCCTCATTAAGTAGCCGGCTTGCATCACCACCGGTTGATGGATTTTCTTCACTTCCCAGGTGACAGGCTTTGCAGTCTGGTCGGAGGCAATCACCCCGTTGATACAGAAATTCCCTGAATTTATTTTGTCTCCAAAGTCACCGCCGTAGGCCCAATATTTTTTGCCATTGGCATCGCTTTGCAATATTCCCTGGTCGGTCCAATCCCAGATAAAAGCGCCGATCATTCTTTTATTTTCCCTGATGGCATCCCAGAATTTAACGAAGCTGCCAAGAGAATTTCCCATTGCGTGGGCATATTCGCACCATACTACCGGCCTGTTGTCCACCGGGTGATTGGCCCACTTTACCATATAGTCTATTGGAGCATACATTCGACTGATCATATCCACGCCAGGAGGATCCAACTCGCCATACATCGAAAGGGCACCCTCATAATGGATATACCGGGTATCATCATAATCTTTGATCCACCCCGACATAGCAGAATGATTTGGCCCGTAACCACTTTCATTTCCTAAAGACCAGAAGATCACAGAAGGATGGTTTTTGTCCCGTTCTACCATGCGCACTCCACGGTCAACAAATGCATTGTGCCACTGCTGATCATTTGAGAGCCAACCGCCAACGCCATGGGTTTCGATGTTTGCTTCATCAATAAGATAAATTCCATATTCGTCACACAATTCCAACCACTTCGGATTGTTTGGGTAGTGGGAGGTACGCACCGCATTAAAGTTGAATTGTTTTAGGAGGAGAATGTCATTGAGCATTTCCTGATCAGAAATCATTTTGCCACCGGTCTGACTGTGGTCATGACGATTTACTCCATATAGTAGGACGGATTTACCATTTACCAATAGTTCGCCATCCTTAATTTTCACTTCCCTGAATCCAACCTTACAGCTTCTCGATTCTACTACTTTACCCGCGTCATCTTTAAGATTGAGAACTAGTGTATAAAGATTTGGAAATTCGGCAGACCAAAGTTTAGGTTTGGTAACAGTTGCTTTCAAATCTGCAAAGGGCACTTTGTCCCGTTGTGGCCATGGCCTTCGAATCAGACGCTTTGTTTCAACAGTCATTACTTCATCCAGCACAGGATTTCCCTGCTCATCGTATAGTTGTCCTTCAATGGACCAGTCTTTTGGATTCTCCACGCCAAAACCTTTTACCTTGGTATGCACCTGCAATTCAGCAGTGGAGTAGTGGCGATCAAATTTGGTTTTTACAAAAAAGTCATAAATCTGAAATTTTGGAGAAGCAGTGAGGTACACATCGCGATGTATTCCGCTCAACCTCCAATGATCCTGATCTTCCAGGTAACTTCCATCGCTCCATCGGTATACTTTTACTGCCAATGAGTTATTCCCTTTTTTCAGATAGGGAGTGATATCAAACTCTGATGGGAGGCGACTTCCCTGGCTGTAGCCTACTTCCTGGCCGTTTACCCACACATAAAATGCAGAGGTGACGCCTCCAAAGTGCAGGGTAATTTGCTTGTCAGCCCAGTCATTTTGAGTTTCAAATTCCGTTCTGTAGCATCCGACAGGATTGTCGTCTTTTGGCACAAATGGAGGATTTACCGGAAAGGGATACCTGACATTGGTGTAAATTGCCGTGCCATAGCCTTGCAGTTCCCAGTTGCCGGGAACGTTTATTTTGTCCCAATTCCCGTCCTGATAATCTGTTTTATAGAAATCAGCAGGAGCCTTTTCCGGTACTTCGGCCCACGCAAAATTCCATTTTCCATTCAGGCTCTGATGCCTGGATGATGATTTGATATCAACTTTTAAGGCATCCGTTTCATTTGGAAATGAAATGGAAGTGTTATGTGCCGGAAGCTTGTTTTGCCCGATCATTTCGGGGTTTTCCCAATCATTTTGTTGGCCATTCGAAGAAAATGCTATAGTCCCTATCAAAATGGTTGATAATGCTATTTTGCTTAGTAGTTTCATATGATGCTTGATTAAAAAGTTTCGCTTTTGATCGCCCAAATTTAAAAGGAAAGTTCATTATATAAGACCATAAATGTATGGTTTACCCTTAATAAAAATAATAGTAGTTTTTCCTGACCTTAAGTTTGTTGTGCAATTCACCAATAAACACTCATAGGATAATTACTTTGCTTAAGGATGTCTTGATATGTATCTTCAAATCTAACTCAAATCGTGATTTTTGCATAATTGCTCCAATTAAATTTAGCCTATACAATCTACGGAAGGTGACATAAACTTCTCATAATAATTGTTGCATACTGCTTTCGCCCTTTCAGGGCTTGTTTATTTTATAATTTTTGTTTTCACAAGGCGTTGCCCTGTGCTGAGGATTACGCCCTTTCAGGGCAACAATTATCAGTCAAAACGAGATCAAATTATACATGCATATAATATTATTGAAAGATGAAAGGCATGTTCCCTTAGGCTGAAAGCCTTTATTCACTAACACAGGCCAACGCCCTGTGAGCAAAGAACCACACACCACTAAGCCCTGTAAGGGCGAAAGTTTTCACGAACACAGAACTAATTCCATACATACTGTTCATCGTATTCTACCTTATACTTTTTTAAAAAGGCACGGTATTCATCTTGAAAGCTGATTGATTCATGATGTTTTTTTTGATTATTAATGTAAGCTTCTACAACATTAATTTCGGAAGGATTGACTGAAAATATACCATAACCATCTTGCCAGTAAAAATTAATGAATTTATTATCTTGT
>SDBV01000234.1_pt1 | contig 75829 bp, 73 predicted proteins | sample 2277081 | NCBI WGS metagenome assembly SDBV01 (sample SAMN10402039, study PRJNA504765) | marine sediment metagenome | isolation source: marine sediment core GS10_PC15, 223 cmbsf | place: Arctic Ocean: Southern Knipovich Ridge | collected 2010
TGATCTAATATTACTAAGTAGTTAGAATTGTATCGGCCTGCCGGCAAAGGAACGGCGGTTGGGTCTCGAGCCACATCGATATCTCCCCGCGACCCAACATCCCCACCAGTAGTTTCTATCCACGGATCAACTGGAGGCAGAACGCTGGCTGTGGGGATTGTACAAAATCCAGGTGGAAGATATGGATTACCTATCAGATCAATATATACAATATAACATAATTGATTTCCCAAAAAACCAGATGGAGGCGCATCAACCTTTTGACCTGGACCAATAGTCGCATCATCTGCAACAGTTACCTTTACAATCAAACAATACGCTTTATCACTGCCAATTCCAGCGTAGCTCACACTCATACCATTATACTCAGATGGAGGAGGTAGGTTAGGAGATCCTACAATAGACCCTTCTAAAATAATATACCCTCTATAATTTGGGTCGGTGGTGTCGGGAAGGCTCGCAAAGTACTCAGTCCAATCCTGATACGCCGTAAAACCACCGCTAATATCTGTGCCATTGGTGCATATTGGTTCGTATGGATCTTCACTCACCTCATATACCTTCCAGCTGTCTATATTAACCGCACCGGTAACACTATCCTCCGCAAAAATATCCCCGTTTAGTTGTTCCAACAGGAACACACCCATATCCCCGGCGATAAGATCTTGTATCTGATTGTAAATATTTTCTAAGTCCGTTTGATTCGCGGCAAAAAAGTAATTATCAGGATCCCGCCTGGTGTTAATACTATCTGGTACCGAATTATCCACTTGATCCCAACCTGGACCACTCCAATTACAATTATTAGTCCAAGGCGGAGGAGCACTCGGGTCTAAAGGATCAGGATCTGTGTCTGTAAAACAAGCAATTGATTTCATATGCTCCACACCGTTATTGTCCCCCGCATCGGTACACTCCGAACAAAAATTCGTCCCATTAACTTCAAACGGACCGTTGGCATTGTCACCGATTCCAATAGTAAACGTTTTTATTCCATCGTCAAGTAGAAGATCAATAGGACGATCAGGAGAAATACCAGTATAAACACTGGGTGTTTGATTCTGCAATCCATCAGTCGCCAAAACCATGTATTTACGAACGCCAGGCCGTGCATTTCCTGAATCTATAAGTTCAGTATGAGCCTCTTCCACTCCAGTTCCAATGGAAGTACCACCCCACGAGGTAAGAACTACGTTGTCTATTGCGTTTCTGATAGAATTAAAATCTGTCGTTAACTCTGAATTTAAGGTAACATAACAACACCCACCAAATGAATCCGTTGCACCCGCATAAGTAACCAAGCCTATTTTGTCATAGGCTGGATCCGCATTATCTACGAACTTTTTTAAGGCTGCTTTTGCAGAATCTATCTTGCAATTAACACCCAAAGTACAAAAACTATACCCACCCCAATCTTGTTTCATGCTACCAGACACATCCATAACTAGCATGATATCCGCTTTCTGGCGATATGATGAAATTTGACCAGGAACTCTAAAGGTAACCTCTACCTCATCTCCAGGGTAAAAGGAACCGGGTGATACTGTTTTTGTTACTTCCTGCGCAAATACTGGGGTGGACAGACTTAGCCAAAAAATTGCACCCAGAATAGTAATTAACACGTAAATAGCGGCCGTTATTCTATTTTGCCTACTAAATAAGGTCTTTACCATAATTAACGCTCCTCAAAAGCACTACCGACTTTTACTTCAAAGCCGGCTTCTTTTAATCCTTCGAAACCTTCCCGAACCACATAAACTTTTTCAGCAACGTCTCTATCCTTAATAGTTTTGGCTACAGAATAGGCTTCGTCGTATTTATCTCGCCAAGAAAAAACAGCCGCTCTTCGCCCTTCCAAAGCTTTAAGATTTTTACTTCCAGCATCACTGGCCGGCAAATTGAATGATTTTGCAATGTGTCCCTTATAAAATTCAGATGATTCTCGAACATCAATAAGTAAAAGTTCCGACTTTTCGAATGCCTCAAAAGAAGTGGTCGATTTAAGGTCGTTTAGAGAAGCTTCCTCTACTTCCTTAAATTTCTCTGCCGAAACTACTGTCGGCCGGGTTGTTGTATAAAAATAGTAACCGCCAGCTACCACAATTACTAAAATAGACACCAAAGCAATAACCAAAGTAAGGTGGTTCCTCACTTTTTTAGAAACATATACAACATTGAACCTAACTTTTTTCGCTTTTAAAATCAGAGGAAAAACAAAGGTAGCAATAAAAGTGAGGAGAACGAGACCAACCAATATGGCAAAAACCGGTCCAGCAGTTATTTGAGCAAAATCGCTACTATCAAACATCTAGGCAGCGTTCCTAATCTTTTTAAATCTAAAGCTACCCTAATTATAAGAAGATTGGTTGCTCTTTGTCAATCGAGGTTAAGAAACTATTAACTTGAAAGGTTAAATAATTTTGTAATAAACAAAAATGAAACAAAAATTATTAAAATTTGTGTGGCTACTCCAGGAATAAACTTCATATCACGTTTCCAGTGAAATTTCATATGAAGTTTCTGATAACGGCTGAGAGATCCTGGCCCAAATAAAACTTGGGAGATGTGGTGGAAATCTGGCAACATGGCCGCAATTGCCCCAATCCACAGCATCTCTCCAATTGGGTTTCCCACAGTAAGAACAGTCAAAATACCAACACCAACAGCAATATCCGCCAGCAAAAAGACCACCTCTTTCTTCCCCAAATCTTCTACATCAATGTAACCTTGAACGTGAGGAATCGAATCCAAAAGAAAATGTGAAGCGGCCGCCGCCGGCACAATTTGCCAAGCGTGAGGCAACTGGCTCCCGATTGCTGCTCCTATCAATATATGAGGAGTGGTTAACATAAGAATGTAGACATATTATAAGTCAAAAGTCAAAAAGTAGCCAACCCAAAAAGGTAAAATGTGTAATAGACAACTAGAACAGTAAGGAGAGCGGCTGCGGTAACTTGGGAAAGGGTGTGATGGCCCAGATAAATTCTTGTCCAAGCAATCAAACCAATTATTAGCACTCCAGGAAGGAAATTGCTAGAGTATACCAACAGTAAAATTAATATAAGGAACGTCATTCCTACCACATGGACACTAATCTTCCATAGAAATGTGGCGATAGTAACCACCAAACTCAAAAAGAATAGGCTTAAAACTGTGGCAATAAGTAATCGAGGTACTGCAAGTTGCCAAAAAACAAGACTTAAAGCAACCGATCCAAAGATCCAAGCAATATGAACATCTCTCCTCTCCAGTCTGTTTGTTATGAACCAATCTCCTATTTTTCCGGATCTCTTCTCATATATAAACGTAATAGTCGGTGGTAAACCTGCAAAAATTACAGCAAGTATTCCCCAAACAAACTTATCGCCTATACCCCCCTCTAACCTCAACAATACCAAACCAAAAGCCAAAAAAGAGGTCAGAAAAGGCTCTGAGATGTAAGATACCAAAAGGGAAAACTTCTTCAACATAATTTATTCCTAATACTATTCTAACAAGATTGGGGGTAAATGTGGTAGATCCTACGGGACTACTTCTTCTAGTTTGCTTCCGGCGTCTTCTCCAAGTAATGAGTGGCCAAGGCTTTCATCGACACGAGCAAAGAGATACAGATAAGAAGGATCGTAATCAAATTTCTCAGCCGGCACATCTTGATTACAATCACCCATGCAGTCAGTCCCCAGATCCCGTTCAAGAACTATATCAGTCTGAGCTATTACACCACCGTTAACATTAAGCGGTCCTATGGATGGAAGATTTGGTTGTTCAGAGGTAAACGTACCGTTGGTAATAAAAAAACCGTTTATCTGAACAACATCAGTATTTAAAAGCGGTGGGAAATTGTGAGAAGCCGGAACAGTAATATTACCGTTGACCACGAAAATAATCTTCTGATTCACCGAATTTACCGGAAGATTCACTGCAATAGTCATATTACCGGTGATAAAAACAACTGCTTCAACATTATTTGTACCTAGTTCACCAATGTAGACAAAATCTCCTTCACATTCATAAATCCCTGAGGTGCTTGGCAAATCCCCACAAGCCAAAGTCTCGCTTCTACCACTGCCAAACTTATCCCAAAGATACTTATAAATATCTCCTTGTAGTAATTCAGGATAATTTAAACCATCTCCTGGCTGTGGCTCATAATTTTTTACCAGCCAGTCCTTAGACGATAAAAACTGGGTAATAGAACCATCAGCAATCGCCAGATATTCTCCGTTAAAATATTGCGCGTTCGCGTAAAGAATAACAAGAGAAGGACTCCCAATCTGTAGCTCCACATAAGAAGAAACGGCTGGGTCGCATCCCCAGGCCTTCTGCGCAGGCTCATTCGTAGGCTTCATGTACAATTTGGTGTCAGCACCTTTATCAAAGATATCAAAATCAGTAATTTCAAGAGTATAAAACTCATCGACTGCAGGCAAATCCGTTTTACTGAAAGTTTCAGCGGGTGATACTGGGTTTGAAATTGTATCATGCCAAGTATCTTCCGAGCTTTGAGTCCCACCTCCAGCAAAATCCTGCCAATCATAACGATACAAACCAACATCGAAATCGTTTGTAGGTAGTTGCTCAACTTTAAACCTTAATTCTGCTGATATTATCTTTGAGCTGGATAAGATAGGCGAGGTGTCATAGTTGAAATAACTTCTACCATAAAATTTTGTCCCTGTTGTGCAAACCCTCCCGATTCTAGATAAAATATCATTTGTCACCCCAAAAGTGTGTATGTTTACATGAGGGCCTAATGGGTCTGCAGAAGGGTAGTGAAAAATATTATTACTATTAGACGTACCAGTCCTTGAGAAGGTATCAACCGAAGGTGGCAAATTAATAGAATCCATACTTCCTACATCTCCCCCAGTTGTCTTAGCCCAAGCCTTAGGACCAACCAGAACATCTAAGTTGATGCTATCACTAGCAGAAAATACTGGCGAGGTTTGTGAAGCGGAAGCAGTAATCAATAATTGGTACGTATTTTCGACTGTGTTAAGTGTGGCTATATTGATAGGTATGGAAGGCGGAGTTGCGTCTTTTCTAAAGCTCATACTTGTTCCTAAAGGAACACCAACTATATCAGTAAAGACGGCTGTCATGCCCACGGCCGTCGCCGGCACGCTCAGATCCAATTGCATGATAGCACTATCCTTCCAACTACCAGGACTACTACCCCAAGTAACGGTAGCACTAGCCGCCGGTTCAATAACCTCGCTTGGCCTTATAGACACTTGGGTTGGGTTAACAGCCACTGAGATATCACCACTAGCACAGCAGACGGTGTATGGGTCTGAAGCTTGGTTGTTGCCTTCCCCACCTGGGACCGCTGACTCATCAACATTTTCCCCTTGATCTACCCAACCAACCATTTCATAGTCACCTGGGACTGCTGAGGTAGTGAAATTTGAATCACGGGTACAAACTACCTGATTTTGGTTGTTTACAATAAAATTATCTAAGCCGGAAACAATACCATCATCATTAAGATCATAGTCTTTAGCATCTAGATTGTATGCTGGCGCTAGGGGGTCAGTATATTGCTCACCAAAATGGCCCAAAAGAGCAAAGAAATCCAGGCCAGATACTACCCCGTCACCATTAACATCCGCACAAGCACTGCCAAAGGGGTAGGTCTCACCTGTATCCCAATTTGGACTAGTACCAGTAGTGAAATTCACGTTTAAAAGTATTCTATCTCCTCCGGAACAATTATCACTCGAACCTGGAGGAGAACCAGAAGGATCCCAATTAGCGTAAAAACAAATCTCGACAGTTGTTCCGGAAGGAATGCTAAGACCTAAGTTTTTTACGTAACCATGAAGCCTCACCTGATTAGAAATGAAAAACTCTCTACTCCCAAACGTTGAGGCTGGCGGGTAGTTACTGGAAATGATTCCTTCGGCCGTCGGTGAATTATCATACCACTGGCGAGTAAAAATAAGTTCTGGACTGGGATAATCATCCACTAGGATTGTTCCACAGATGGCAGGATTCGACCATTGATCCCCAACACCAACATTGTTGATTGTATTATCTCTAGCCCGGTATCTGAATTCGTAAGTATTACCCGCACTAACCAGATAGTCAAAAGGATAAGCGGAGTCATCATCTACCGTAGCGCCACCATTCGGTAGGCCAGCGTCACCCCAAACTCCTCCATTTATACTCACGTCTACATCACCTTCGGCCACGCCAGATAAAGGATCGCCTTCTGTGAGAGTTAATAAGGTCGAAGTGGTAGTGTACGGTTGGTTTCCGGAAGGATTTAAGGAACAGGAAACGATCGGAGGCGTCTTATCAAGACCGTAACTAGCCTGAAACATACCTGAATCAGCACCGAGATTATCAAACATATATCCTGCTAGGCCAATTGAACCCTCCGAAAAACCCTGCGTACCAAAAGTGAAGTTTTGTGGCCAGGGTGCACCTAATGGGCCCTGCGAACCAGAAAACATCCTAACCGAGGCTGAGGTCCCCCCAAAAGAAGGGTTCGCCGAAACTGTATAGGTCGGCTCATAATCAAGCCAAACGCTGTCTGTGGGGACGGTCAGTCTAGCATTGTACGACCAGGCATTTGGCGTTGCATAAACATTAAAGTTAAGCTGGTCGTTATTACCAGTAAAAATGTTGTTATCAAAATAACCAGCATTTACCACTTCGTGATAACCTGCTTTTCGTACGTCCGAATACACAAACCAGCCATTATTTCCGATTCCAGAGATAGTAATTGAACTTGGACAAGGAGGACTAGAACAGGTGTAGGTTTTGTTGGGATATAAATCAGGAAAATCGACCATGGTGATGGAAACCGAATCTGCTTGTATAGCAGAGCCACCGGGCGAATAGGTTTTGAAGACCATCCTATTTGATGAGTATGCGCTCATACTTGTCTTAGCCCAACCGTAGCCATCGATAGCAACCGCAAAAGAATCCTTTGGGAAGAGTAGGACTATAGAGAAAGCAAAGATTAAAAAGGCTAGGGTGAGAAAAATCTTTTGTTTCAGAAAATAAGTAGCCATATCAGACAATAACATCAATTATTAGCGCGGTTAGATTTTTGTTCTTTTTAGGATCTTCTTTACTAATCACGTTAATTAAGGAACCTTCGTGCAACTCCTCAAACTTTACCGTCAAGATATTTTTGGCAGTTTCACTATCAACACCTTCAAGATTGGGAGGAACTCGGCTAATATTTGTTTCGTCTGTCACCTTTATCTTGAACGTCTTTGCCGTTCCTTTAGAAGTAATTATCTCCAAGGTCTTTTCTTCTGCATTAATATTCGATACTCTCCCAATCGACTGATTTTGGATAGGAATTCCTTTACTTGTCTCCTCCTCGGTCTTTGGAGTATCTGTCTCGGTTTTTTTAGAAAGACTAAAGTAGGATGTAATTGCTGAGGCTACAAAAACAAGAGTTATCCCGGCTATTATTATGACCGTGCGGGTAGGGTAAGGAACGATGATTTCTTCGGCTTCTTTTTCCATAGGCAGGTTTCTTTAATTTTATGATAAATACGTAAAGCAGTCAACGAGTTTTATATTAGAAGCGACAATTTCTTAAACTTTAATAGGTAATATTTTAATATTACAAGCTTTCTAGGTCCTTTCAAAAGTTCGCGGAAGTGCTAAAGAACAACCTCTAGTTTATTTCCTAGTACCCTTGACACATTGAAAAATCTCTCGACTGCTTCCTTGGGGAGACTTACTTCATATTTTGAGCAATAAAATTACTCCCTCTTGCTCAAATGGTGATTTATGTCGGTGCTAATATTTTGTAGCATTTTGAGGCGTATTTCTTAAAATGATGGTAAAAAGAGGCATTTAAATCCTCTGTATCAAAGGTTATTTATTAAAACTCTAGGTCTTTACTTTTGAATAGGTTTTTAGGGTAAAATTTCCATTAACAACCTCATAAACCTCCCACTTATCCTAATAAATACCCTTGCCATTCCATTCCTCCTCGTATTAATAGCAAACGTCGAAAGTAGAAAATTCCCCCGTAGGTTCTTCCCAACTTACTTCCATATCTTCAACTTTTGCGTAGGATGGTCCTTCTCTACACCATTCGATCAACTTTTCCAGGCTGTCTTTTTCACCTTCAGCCACAATTTCTACGCTGCCATCTGGAGTATTTTTAACCGATCCGGTTAAACCTAGTTTTCGAGCTACTTGGGCAGTGCCTGAACGATAAAGAACACCCTGCACCTCCCCACGCACTTTTATACGAATTCTATTCATTAACCTCCGCCTTTCAGCTTTAATTAATTAATTCTGCAATGAAAGAATTGACACTTTTTACGATCGTTAAATATGTCACAAATAAACTCCTACTTTGAGAGAAGAAAATACTCTAATTTTTTGCTACCTAAATCTTTAGTTTCAATAATTAACGCGTAATCTTGTAAGCCAAATTTTTCAAAAAATTCTCTAAGTTTACTTGTCACGTCTTCCCTACCCACCCAAACACTCTTTTGCCAACCAACAAATCCAAGTTCCTTTAGTCTGCTTCTTAATAAATCGCGAATTGCGCGGTTTTTTTCTGGAATATCAAAAAAGACTAAGCGATACTTCCCATCCCATTCTTTATCCTCAACCTTCATGTCAAAATCTGGTTTGTTTTTAAGTTTTTTTAATTTGTCTTTACCAAATTTTGTGAGAGTAACGTAGGTTCCCTCATTTACTATTTTTTTTCTTACAAATCCTCTTTTCTCTGCTCTCCTCAGTGCTTGATACACGCTATTTCTCTTAGCAAGTTTTCCAAGGTCCTTGTAAAGCAACTCGTAAGGGTAGAAAGCCACACCTCCTAGAGTTAATTTACCTTCGACAAAGGAGGTAGATAAATCTTCCAGAATCTTTTTCGTCAAACTCATACAAGCATGATAACACAATAAAATGACAAAGTATACGATCGTAAATATTGTCACTATTTTAAACGTGTGTTTTCAGCTTCATTGAGAATACTGACAACTTCCTCATCAGACACTTGAGGAAAGTCAGAATAGAATTGACCTATGGCCCAAAATGATTTAGGTGTTGAAAGCACTACCACCTCATCTACAAGTTGCTTAAATCGCCCTACCGTCTCTTGAGGTGCCACAGGTACTGCCACTACCACTTTTTTTGCACCACATCTTTTCACCGAACGTACGGCTGCTTCCATTGTTGCTCCTGTCGCCAAACCATCATCCACCAAAATCGCTGTTTTACCTTTTAGACTGAGTTCTTCTCGTCCAGATCGATAAACATCTTCCCTCCTCTCGGCTTCTTTCATTTGCGCTTCTTGTTCTTCCAGTATGTATTCATGACGAACACCTACTTGCTCAACCAATTGTTCGTCTAAAAAAAGGTCTCCATCTGCAGTAACTGCTCCAATTGCCAGTTCTGGGTTGCCAGGAGCACCCATCTTCCGAGCAACAATTATATCTAAAGGGCATTTTAGTTTTTTGGAAATTTCAATCCCTATTACTACACCACCACGAGGAATTGCCAAAACATACGGTTTTTCAAATTTTTTTACTTTCTTCGCCAGCTGCTGGCCAGCATCAAAGCGATCTTTGAAACTCATGTGAGGTAACTTAACCAAAGAATGAATCTATAATCAAGTGGAGGTTAGTATTAAAGCTAAATCAGTGGGAATCAAATTTCAATAAGTCTGGCAAGCTCTGTAATAAAAGGAATGTAAAATTTTCTACCTGTAAATGCTTTATAAGCACTTAAAACAATCAGAAAAACCCATATCGCTTCGATTAGCAACCTTAAGGTAGAAGACAAAATCACAAGAGTAATTAAAGCTAAGATGGTTAATATAAGAGCTTGTTTAGCGTGTTGGAGAATAAAATCTGAATTACTCTTTCTTAATAAAAGTACTACAGCTGATGCTAAAGGAACGTAGCTCACAGCAGCCACCCACGCATCCTCGCCCCCGTATTGAGGTACACTATAAGCACTACCTTCGTCAGAGGCCCCAAAACCAAAATTAAATGGAATTAACCATTTTAATGAAGATAATATCTTTTCAAGCACGGTTTACTACTAGAGATTAATCTTTTCGGCTAAATCACCAACAATAGGTAGTTTATACCTTTCTCCGCCTAGTGCTTTGATAAATCCAATAACTACTGCGATAAATATCGCCAAGTTTATTAACCCAACAAGCCAAAACAGGAACCACAATGGAATCCCAATAATCCCTACAACAATTGAGATCCCAAAAAGAACTACCCCCTGTCTTGCGTGGAATCTGACGTAATCAGAGTCCTTTTTAACCAATAAGATAATAATTGAAAGAATCCATAAATAACTTACTGCGGCTATAAGATTATCGTCGCTTTTTTGTGTTGGCGCCGGTGCTGGCGCAGATTCTTCAGGCAAGCTAATCACCTCCTCTTCTAAATACTTGTACTATTTTATAATTATACAACCACCTAAGAGTCTAGTCTACAAGATCTTTTCTTTCGATTCGAAAAGCCTAATTTGTCCTTTGGCTTGTTCAGAAAATTGTTGAACTTCTTTTTTGGAATTATCAGGCCATATCTTCACAGTCCCATAAACACCGTCAAAACCTGGGTCCACTCTGATATCTCCGCGCCGGATTTTATCTATTGCTTCGGCCATCCTCCTATTCGATGATATTTCCTCTATATCATGCAACTTAGCCTTCAGTAAAACAAACATTTCACTTTCAAGTTCGCCTATCAAGTTAAAATATTCCTTCTTCACTTTTTCTGAAGAAACTGATGATCCTAAAACTTCAGCAACAATCTCTTGCAACGGGACCAACCTTTTGTAAGAAGGTCTTCCGCTTGGTTTATAACCTTCTGGCCTATTATCTTCAGCCAACTGATTAACTCTGTGCATCACCCCGATAGTCAATCTTCTTGCACATTTTGGACACATTATCCTTAGTTTAGCAGTCTCGCTAGGTGAGTGACGAACGCTGCAATTTCTGTGTCCCGTGAAATAGTACTTCCCTTCTTCAGGAAAAAACTCAATTGTCATCGATATACTCTCGCTTTTTAGCGCTTCTAGAATCCCATCGTAACTAAGATTAGTATCAAAAATTGTCAGCTCTCGACCCATTTTTGGTGTCGAGTGAGCATCCGAAAAAGAAACAATCGATCGATTATCTAGGTCTTTAATTCGCCAGTTCATAGCAGGATCACTAGACAATCCTGTCTCAACGGCGTATACATATTTCGAAAGGTCCCCAAAACATTCGTCAATTGAATCAAACCCAGAATTACTACCATAAAGTGAAAACCAAGGCGTCCATGCATGAGCCGGTATTAGTATTGCTTTTTCGTTAACACCTAGCGCAATGCTTAGTAATTCTTTTGCAGAAAGACCGATTATTGGCCGACCATCGGCTAAAAGGTTAGCTCTTTTTCCTAGTTCTGAGTTAAACTCTTCGACGTTTTTTATTTCCGGTAAATACAAAAGACAGTGAATTCTTCTCTGTCTACCACCCTGCGTATAAATGCAAGAAATTTCTGTACCTAAAATAAATTTTATTTCACCGTATTCGAACAACCCGTTTCCGATATCTCTTAATTTATCTTTAACTTCTTTAAACCAAACCGGGTGAGTAAAATCTGCTGACGACAAAAGCCTAATTCCTTTCAACTTAGCCCACTCACTTAAAGTATCGAAATTTAGGCTTTTACTCGTAGCTCGGGAATATGCAGAGTGTAGGTGAAGATCGGCAACAAACTTCATCGGTAAAAAGATTCTAATATAAACTTGGCTGGAATCAAAGATATCAAAATGGGTTTTTTCTTACCTGAAATGCCTTGATATATATAAACAACCGGCGTAAAATAAATATTAATGCGACCCATACTGCCTAGATTCGTTTCACTACTCAAATACATATCAATATACAAAGAATTCCCCCGTCCAGTCAGGTTTGTTTTCATCTTTCTAGTCGTCATGATACTACTTTTTCTTTCTCTGAGTCTGTATCAAATTATTCAAACAAACCTTGAGGATAGAAAGACTGACCAAGAATTATCCCAAAAGATATTGAAGAATCGAAAAGGTCCTCTTCATGGAATTAGTGGGGAAATTACTTCAATTGATAATAGTCGTTTAACCATAAACTCTGACATTGAGGAAACGTATTACGCCACAGTCAACGACGAGACCTCAATCTCCAATGTAAGACGTAAAAACACTAAGAAAGAAGTCAAAACTACTTATGAGGAAAAAACTGTTAATGACTTGAAGGTGGGAACACGTATTTATCTTCAATCAAAGAAAGATCTACTTGAAGAAAACAATCTTTCACCAGAAGATATTAAAAATATTGAGATGTATGTTGAATAAAAGAAACATCTTATCAACCGTCCCATATTTATTGTCTTCCAAGACTCCTTGGAGGCTGGCGTTAATACTTACATCTATTTCATTTTTAGTAATTGTTGCTGCAACTTTTGTTCACCCACCTTGGGTAAGTAGTCAAGGAGCCGGTCCAACCGTCACCTTAGTTGGTCCTCCTCATGACACCTGGATAAATACAAACCCAACCTTCACTGCCCGAGTCTCCAGCCCTGGAAGTGGGAGTTTGCAAAACTACTTTGCCTTCTTCAACTCGATAGCGGTGCAAGATGATGCTCCAAGATTTGCCTACCTTGATGATGATGGTACAGATAAAAACATCCTTTTTGCTCGCTGTACAGACAGAACGTGCAGCACTATTTTTAGAAATCCTATTGAAAACGGCCCAGACCAAAGCACGTACCCCAAGATAGCTTTGGATAATAACGGATACGCTATGATCAGCTATTCAGTCAGCGATGGCTCCGGTAATTACAGAATTATGTATGCTCATTGTACGGATATAGACTGTGCTAACCTACCCACAATCACCACTGTGGCTACTTTAATTAGTCAGCCTAGCTGGCCTAGCCCAGTAATTGCTAGAGGTACAGATGGAACAGCCAGAATCGCATATCATACCAAAACAACCGATGAAATATTAATAATAAGATGTAATAATCTTGATTGTACGAATAGAACTGGTCCCAACGCAGCATATCAATTTGGTGGGGGCAGTAAACCAGATCTTGTAAGACTCTCAATGGAAGTCAACAACAACAACCTTCCTCGTATAGCAAGTACTAGTGATAATAGATTGCAAATCATTTTTTGCAGCGATGCAGATTGTTCCTCGGCTACCAGCCGACGGCTAAATAATAAAGCTGCTTCAAATTTATACATATCAATGGCTCTTAACTACAGTGGTTGCGCCGAAGGTTGTCCTCAGATAACATTTAGAGCAGGACCAAGCGATTTCTACTTTGCTTCGTGTAATAATTCAACTTGTAGTAGTAGTTCTGTAAATATTCTACTGTCCATGTACAATGCTTTTGCACCATCCGTCCAAGTCCATTCATCCGGCACTCCAAGATTTACATTTCACGCAAGAGGTGGTGGTGGGGCAATTGACACTGGGCTCATGTACGTTCGCTGTACCAATGCTGACTGTACAACCAACTCCCCTGACCCACCAAACAAGGTTACGAATTTTCAAACTAACTGGCCCGTAATTGAATCATCAATTGCATTGGATTCAAATGGGTTTGCTCTTATTTCCACATACTACCCTCATTCATCAGACGGTGCTTTTAATGACAGGGGTGCTGAACTTGGCTATTTCTACTGCAATGACGATCCTTGCAGTTCCCCAACTTGGGCCTCGATTGACAAAAAAGGTATTGGCGGGGACGGTCCCGATGTCTGGGCAGAGTTTAACTGGCAGTGCCCCGCAGGGTACACTTGTTCAGGCCCAGGAGCCACTAACCCTACTCCCCCAGTCGACACTATTGGGAGCATAGTCTCTGGAGGAGGTCCAGGAAACAGTACTCACACCTGGTCTCCAGATCTAGACGATGGTATTTATGACTGGCGAGCAAAAGCAATTGATTCAACCAGTGCTGAATCATTATTCACTTCTCCTTGGATAGTAAAGAAAGATACCCTGGAACCCCAGGTAACTTGTAGTGTGAGTTCTACTGGAGAAAACATTACTGTCCAACATGACACTCTCGATCGAATCCCATCACCAGTAGGTCCTCCTTCCGGGTCTGCCAGTGGAGACCTACAAGAAGATACTGACGGTGGTGGCTGGAATACTGTCTCAACTTCCGCCACCGGACCTTTTAATAAAACCGGTACAATTGGCGAAACCTACTCCTACCGCTTTAAGGGAATAGATAACGCTGGGAACACCAGTGGTGGAGATACCTATTCAAACTGTGGTTCTACTATTCTTTCAGAACCCGGTTGGGTGGAAACAAACGATGGTGATGTTGGGGCTCTTGGGGCTATTAACATGAGCTTTTCACCCTCTGGTGCGACGATACCAGCTTCAGATGAGGGTAATTTTCCTTCCATTGCCACAGGAACCGACGGTTTTCCAGTAATTGTTTATGCTAAACCTGATGGTTCTGATTACGACCTTATGTTCATTAAATGCGGTAGTGCTGATTGTTCCTCCGGCAACAAAAAAACTACATTAGAAACTTCTGGTGATGTTGGTCGGGATAACTCTATTGCCATTGGTAGTGATGGCTACCCAGTAATTTCTTATGGTGATGTTTTTGGCTTCGACGCATCTCTTAACACACTCAACTTCATTAAATGCGGTGGTGCTGATTGTTCCTCTGGCAATATTACTACTACTGTGGATTCAAACCGTGTTGGCAGAGGTAACTCCATCGCTATTGGAGACGATGGCTACCCAGTGATTTCTTATGTTGGGAATACCAGCAACCTCAAATTCGCTAAATGTACTGGAGATGGAGGCGATGCGGATAGCATTCCCTGTAGCGCAACTGGTGAATGGGTTACTACTGTAGCATCCTCAGAAGCAGCTGGTGCTGTAAACACTGGACGTGACTCCATTGCCATTGGCAGTGATGGTTTCCCCGTGATTTCCTATAAAATTACAGGGGATTACGACCTCAAATTCGCTAAATGTACCGGAGATGGAGGCGATGCGGATAGCATTCCCTGTAGCGCAACTGGTGAATGGGTCGTTACTACGGTAGATTCAACCGGCAATGTTGGTTCCTATAACTCCATGGCCATCGGGACCGATGGTTTCCCCGTGATTTCTTATATGTATAGTGACGCCTCCGACCTCAAATTCGCTAAATGTACTGGAGATGGAGGCGATGCGGATAGCATTCCTTGTAGCGCAACTGGTGAATGGGTCGTTACTACGGTAGATTCAACCGGCAATGTTGGTTACGAGGCCTCCATTGCTATTGGAGACGATAGCTACCCAGTGATTTCTCATGCTAGGCTGAGTGGTGCTGAATACGACCTCAAATTCGCTAAGTGTACCGGAGATGGAGGCGATGCTGATAGTATTCCTTGTAGCGCAACTAGTGAATGGACCAACGTCACAATAGATTCGCCTGATGATATGGGTCTCTGGTCCTCCCTCGCTATTGGCGGTGACAGCTACCCAGTGATTGGTTATCATGATATCACCAATGCGGATCTGAGAGTTGCCAAACAAACCCCGGGGACTGGAACAGGTTGCACGGGAGATGTAAATAGTGACTGGACCTGTAATGCTGCGGCTGGAGCCGCGACGACTGGCCCTCCAATACCAAATACCAACTACCTAGTGATTGCGAATAATACCATAACAAATTTCAACTCGGTAAAAGGCTGGCTGGTGTGGCCTTACAGTACTGATGATGGGATAAACACTGGCTTTACTGCCGACAATGAATTCGAGGAGTTGTGGAAAGAATTTGGAAGTAGTCAAGCGACCGACTGGCCCCAAACCGAGGATGGTAATATCCCAAATAATCTAGGAATCTATGCCTATCCTTCAAAAGATGCAATTAACACCGATGACACCGTACCTCCTCAAGACTTTAAATGGGATGGAACAGGAGCTCTCCCTTGTTGCGAACAGGTAGTTTTGTATATAAACGGAAATCTTGACATAGATGCAAACCTAACTCTTGGTAATAAAAAGGTTGTATTTATCGTGAGAAACAATATTACAGTAGACCCTACCGTTACCCAAATTGATGGTTTCTATGTTTCCGGCGGAGCTTTTAACTCCGGAACTATTGTTGGTGGCTCACCTCCAGAAAACCTGGTTGCCATCGGTCGGGACTCATCTCCTCGTACGATCAGCCGCTATATTAATGGAACGTGGGATGCACCGAAAAGTCTGCTGGGTATCACAGCCAACCACCCGCGAATCATCCCCATCACGGATCAACTCTGGTTTGCAACCAATGATGACGATGGTAATGAGCTCGTGGGAATGAGTGCCGGTTTGCGCACGAAGGACGGTGGCGAAACTTGGGAGGCGACACCTGAGCCAGCCTGGATTGCTGGTTCTGGAGCGAAACACTTTGCTGCTGACGCGGGCGGAAGGTTATGGATGATTTCCCACGGAACAACCACCTATACACAAACGCAAATCTGGTACTCCGAAGACAAGGGAAACACTTGGACACTTAATGAGACTCTTGGTAATGGGCTGGGTGGCGCCAATTACGATATATATCAAGGATGGAAGCTGCTCCCGCACCCAACAAATCAGAACATCATAGCTGTTATTGGACATAACCCGCGCTACTCTGGTCTTGGTGGTGATACTGGTTTCATGGCGCATACGTTAGACCGTGGCGAAACCTCATGGACTGTATATCATAAGGATGAGTATAGATCTGGTCAAAGCAGTGTGACTTATACGCGCGATGCGGCCATGCTGCCAACCGGCAGAATTGTGGCGGTGGGACAGTTGGGTTATGTGTACCCACACTGGGCAAACTACACTGATGATTATGGAGCGAACGTGGTGGGTGTCTGGTCAGACCTCGCTTCAGAGGCTAGGACTGTTGGCCCTTTTGTGAGCAGTGACGGCACACGGGTTGCCTTCCTCTACTCCCCCAATTTGCAAGGTAATCCAACCACTCTCATGCTCTCCACTGATTCGGGAGAATCTTATGTAGCGACAACCCTACCGGCCTTCCTCGGAGGGAATCCTGGAAACCTCTCCCGCTTCGCTTACTCATCAATTAATGATGCTATCTATTTGGCACATGGGGCTGGTGGCAGCGGCGTGAAAGTAGTCAAACTGTCGCCGGTGACAGAGGAGGGTGTATGGACCGATCTGACAGACGCATACCCTCACAGTAATGATGGCAACCACCAGAACATCGCCTGGGTGCCTCTCCCAAGTACTAGTAGCGCTGACAGCCCGTTGGTGGTTGATGGGGCAGTGATATCTTTTAGTGATCCTAACCTTAGAAGAGACCTTGGAGCCTTAAACCCGACAACCCCAGCCGAAGTATTCAACTATGATCCTTCCTACCTTTACCTTTTTGCCGAAATTGATGATACCCTTAGATACTCCCTCTTAGGTAATACCAATAAAAAATTTACAGAACTCCCACCATAAAAATGCAACCAAATCTTAACTTTCTTTTGTTGATTGTACATTTTGATTAGCTCCTTTACCATAGTTGCATCTTCAGCATGCTTTAGTCCACGAAGTGTTAGCAAGCGCGCGGTAGCATGACTTTTCTAGACCTTAACTTTCCGTTGTTGTTTATACATCCGGACCAGTTCTTTTACAGTGGTCGCATCCTCTGCGCGCTTATCCGAACGAAAAGATACTAACCTAGGAAATCGTAGGGCATATCCTGGCTCATCTCTTTTCTTTCCAGCAGTGTGAGTCGGGCTACGGGTGATTTCATCAGCAAAAACTTCTAAGACTTCCTTTGGCTCAACCCAAAAAGATGGTTCCGATGAAGCATCCACTCTAGCCGGTTTTTTGGCGACTCTAATTTTTTGAGCTATATCATAGACTTTTTTCCATTCTTCATCTGTCAGTCCTGTACCAAGTCTGCTAACAGTCTTGAACTCGTCTTTGTCGTTATCGTACAGACCTACTAGTAAACCGCCTGCTCCGAATGAGGTTCTTTTGCCTGTTCCTGAATAGACACCCAACAACACACAATCAATTGTATCGGAGAGTTCTCCGGCGGCAACTCTCTTGAATTTTATCCAGTGGAAGCCTCTACCCCCCGCCTTATAAGGTGCATCGAGTTTCTTCACCATCACTCCTTCTAAACCTTCCGAGATCTTCTCCTCAAACATTTCCTTCAATTCCTTGGCTGAATGGAGAATTTTTTCTTGGGCAATTAATATTTGGCCTTCTTTTGAGAGGATGCCTTCTAACTTTTTTCTCCTCTCATAATAAGAAAGTTTAGTAACATCTCTTCCGTTTAGATAAAGAAGGTCGAAGGCAAAAAGTTTTAGAGGCAACTTCTCGGCAAATTCCTTCACACCATATTTTCTTCGTCTTTTTGTAGTCTCCTGAAAAGGTAGGAATTCCTCTGTAATTGGGTTGAAAGCAATAGCTTCTCCTTCAAAAATTGCCGAATCTGCTTTTACCTCTTTTTTAACTGCCTCAATAATATCGGGAAACATATGAGTCATATTTTCAAGATTTCGTGAAAAAATCTGAACCTGATTTTCGTCTTTTCTATTTAAGTGTACTTGGTTGCGAAGACCATCGTATTTTGGTTCAGCTGCAAATTTATTTCCTACTCTTTTTACCATTGCTTCAGCATCCGGCAAACGTTCTGCCAAAGCCGGGCGAACTGGCTTACCCACTTGAAGTTCCACCTTTTCCACTGCCCCTAATCCTTGGCTCCACAAGATTTTGGCAACGTACCCTAAATCAGATGTTTTATTGTAAGCTTCCTCAAGTTTTGGCCTGGCAGATTTATCTCCAAATTTAGTTTGGGAAAGTGCATCTAAGATGGTCGGATCTCCTACCCCTAACCTGAGTTTTGATAGGGTAATTCTGACCAGATATTTTGCACCCTTCGAATCGAGGTTTTCTAATATATCTGCTAGAGAATTAATTTTCTTTTCAACACTGCCTTCTCCACTAGTCGTAGCAATTTCGTAAAGTCTTTTGTGGACATCACCAATTGACAAGTCTCCTGCTCTTTTGTGCTTTATTTCAGCAAGTTTTTCCGCGGCCAGGCCCATATCCCCGGTCTGTACCGCCAGTCTCTGCACTTCTTTACGATCCGTAGAATAAGCAAGTGCAATAGCCTGATCTACCAGTTTATCTGCCATCCCCATCTCGATCGGCTCAAAAAACGGTGCAACTCGCCCTTGAAGCAAATAGGCAATTTTTTCAACCTCACCCCCTGATACATTACTAAACATTTGCGATAGTATCTGAGATATTTCTATACGGCTTGATGTAGTTTCTAGTTTTTCGAAGTGTGAAGCTAGTTCTGTGAATGTCATCTTCCTTATTATATCGCTTTAGCGATACAATCGAAAGCGATGTAATCGCAGGCGTTTATACTTTCTACTTGACTCCATTTTACCTTTGCAGGATAATTTAGGCAAATGTGGATTCTTCTGCTTACCGTCCCGGTATTCTACATTATGGGATTCGTCGCCTTCATACGCTTTCTCACCAAAGGAGTTGGCGGAAGTAAAAGTAAACGGATAGAATTCTTAGATGAGGAAATCGCAGATCTTACTCAAGTAGTTAAGAAATCCCCAAACAAAAAAGCGTCAGAACTTCTTCTGGATTACGTGAAGGAACTTGAGACTCTCAAAGGTAGGAAAATACCTCTAGTAGAAATAACTCCAGGAACTAAAATCCAGGCGACCCAACCTGTTCAAAAACCAGCAGTAGAAGAAGAGGGGAGAATTATTGAAGAAAAAACTGTCAAGAAAGTATCACTTGAGGAAGATTTGAGTAAGTTTTGGGAAAATTGGTACTCAGATAATTCTATTAATTTACTCCTTTATATAGGCGCTTTCTTAATCGTCGCTTCAGCCTCAATATTTATTGGTTTTCAATGGGAGACCATAGGGGGAACAATTAAAGCAAGTCTCATGAGTTTACTGACCTTGGCTTTCTTTGGTTTTGGGGCTTGGTTTTATTCAGTTTCAAAAATTAAAAACGCAGGAGCAACCTTCATAGCAATTGCAGCCATCTTGATACCTTTCAATGGAGCAGCCTGGTACAACTTCGTCTTCGGTCCCTCTGGGTATACGGTAGGAAGTGTGTGGTTAATTACTTCACTTGTTGCTATCGTTGTCTACGCAAGTCTTGCTTATTTCATTAGACATCCGTTTTATACATATATCGCTGGCTTCGGCGGCCTTTCCATTACTTTATCTATTGTCAACGTATCCCAGTTTAACCAAGAATTTTACATACTCGGCGGTATGTTCTCAGCTTTTGTCTTACTCCTATCCACACGACTGATCGCTTCGGGAGATGAAAAAAATAAAGGTATATTCGCCACCCCACTTTCTATATCCGCCCATGTAATAATGCCCATATCTCTAATCTGGGGTCTACTTCTTGCTTCATCCCTAAATCAATTATTCAGTCTTGAAATGGTCGTAGCTGCTTTCCTAGCCAGCCTCTACTATCTTATTGCCTATTCCTTCGCAAGAGACATTAGTTTTCTGGCGATTTCTCAAGTGTTGTTTCCAATTTCTATTTTCCTATTTGGAAAGTGGGGCAACCTAAGTGATATATTAATATATAACTTGATACAGTCCGTAGCTATAGCCTACCTAGTCACCTCTCATTACTTGAAAAGAAACTGGGCGAAAGAAGCAGAATCAGTCTTTACTACTTCTCAACTAGTACTTCCTATCAGCTTTCTTCTAGTAACAGCAACCTTGTTTTCGAACAATGATTTATTCACGTTGGGAACTGTAGTTTCAATCTCCTTAGCAACACTGTTCTATCTTCTATCATACCTAATCAACAAAAAGGTTGTTTTTGCCTATACTGCAGAGGCACTATTCTTGGTTGGAATATATGTAATAGGTAGATGTCTTGATTACACTCCCATACAAATATACTACGTTCTCGAAATTATCTTCTTTATATATTTACTCGGTTCATATTATGTATCATTCAACCCTCGAAAGGATTTTCAAGAATTGTCTGAGTCCTTGACTATAATACCTCTAATATTCGCAGCCTGGCTTTTCTCAGTCGCTTTTGGAAGCAATATAGCACCTTTCCACCTAACCGCTTTTGCGGTTTTCCCAACAGTGTTAGGACTCATAACCGCCTATTTTCAAAAAAACAACATTTACTTTTTCTACAACTTTTTCTTTCTGGCCGTCACCGTTTACTTATACTTCAATAATCTTCTAGGTTTAGAGCATAAGCCTTATTTTATGGGAAGTGCTTACGTTGGCATTAGCCTGATCTTCTATCTGATAACTTTAAGTACAAAGGAGATTAAAAGTAGTTTTCAAGCATTTTCCATTGCCACCGTTTCTTTTGCTGCCTTGGGCTTCATCTTTACAGTTCAAGAACCAGGTTACTTTTTGCTGTCAAATATTACAGCGGGAGCTATTCTATTGGATTATGCAATAAGGTTTAAAAAATATGAGTACATCTACTTCTCCAATTTATTTATATTTGTTGGGCTTTGGTCAGTTCTTAGAGTTTTCGACATGAAATTATCCTATTATCCTTTGTTTTTTGCCGGGCTTTCTTACCTATTCTATATTGTTTCACAAGTCTTACCTGATTCTATGAGAAATTTCTACAGACTAACCGCACTAGTTGGGACTGGAGCCAACACCTTATTATTTGGTTGGATAGGACAAAGCTCTAGCATTGGTAGCTCACGCCAAACTTATATGGAGCTCGAAAGAAACGCCTTAATAACCTCCTACGCCAGCTTTTTCCTTTACAATTTTGATGCTTCCATCATCAAAAAATCCTCTCTGGGTTATTTTGCATCGGCAGTTGGAATGCTCACCTATCTTTGGCAGATGAATTATCTAGGTTTCTCCGAAACGCAAGTCTACACTCTACCCTTAGGAGTTTATTTCATGACACTGGCTTATCTACAAAGAATGAAGGGAAGCCTCTCCAACCAGGATCTACTAAACTATGTGGGGTTACTTATTCTCCTTGTTCCTACCTTTATGCAATCGTTTGAGGTGGACGGAGCAAAATACGCCTTACTTCTTGGTGTTGAGGGGATAGTAATTTTTTCAATTGGAAATTCGCTCGCCTATCGAAACTACATTTACGTGGGGATAGGCGCTATCGTAATTGCAGTCATTACCCAAACTTATGAATTTGTGTTTTCACTCCCATGGTGGGTGCTCACAGCTATCGCCGGACTCTTGTTTCTCTCAACAGCAATTTACCTACTCCTAAATCGAAAGGAAGAGCCTAAGTAAATCTAGCTAACCAAATGTCAGTTTTCTGTATCAACGAATTTCTCCCCAGATATCTTCAAGAGCTTTTTTGGGGTCCTCATCTAGATCGGCATGACCGGCTGGTAAATTCCACTTTCCTTTAATATCTTCTCTGCCCTCTTGAACCATAAGCAGTTTACCGTCTTTCTCAATTAAAGCTGCAACAATTATTATTGCTTTGTCTCTTTCTGTATTATTTAAGGACATAGTATGCAGATTTGGTTTTGCCTTTTTTTCTCACCAAGTTTTTTTTCATCAAAACTTTCAGGTCGCGCAAAATTGTATCATCCGAAACCATCGGAAGCAAACTGCGCCACTCTTTGTTGGAGACCTGTCCATATTCTTGCATGTATTCGACAAGTTTTAATTGGCGCTCGTTTAAAGGCAACTGCCCCATTTTACTCTTTAGTTTTAAATCGACGGAAAGTTTTCGAACCCGATCTCGTATACGGGAAAGTTCGGCTGCCAAACCTTCGGTGAAATATTCAATCCAGACAGTTAAATCCCGCTCAGCAACATCTTTTGATTGATTCGAAACTTTTTGCAAAACATTGTAATACCTCGCCGAATCTTTATCAAAATATTCCTCAATCGAAAAGAATTTTTTGATATCATACTCTTCTTTAAATAAAACTAAAGTAGCTAGAGCTCTTGCTACTCTCCCATTACCATCGGTAAAAGGATGGATCGCTACTAAAACATAATGCGTTATTCCTGCCTTTAATACCGGGTGTACTTCGTCTTTGGATAATCGATTCAGCCAAAAGAAAAAATCAGCTATCAAACTTGGTACTTGTGTTGGTGTTGGTGGTAGATACGAAGTCTCCCCTGTCACCGAGTTTGTCACTCTCACTTGGACACTGCGAAATTTTCCGGATTGATCTTTAGGGAGAATTTTCTTGGTAGTAAAGTTGTGAATATTCAACAGCATTTTTTCAGTAATCGTCTCTTCCTTTATTTTGTCTAAATATTTCAAAACTTCTCTATAGTTTAAAACTTCCTGAATATCTCTATCTTTTGCCGAAATCTTTTTTCCTTCTAAAACTTCGGCCACTTCTTTTTGCTCCAGAGGATTTCCTTCGATGTGAGTGCCGTGATAAACAGTGCGAATAATTGCTTCTTGACGAAATTTTGCTTCATATGATGGAACTAGTGGAGCGTTTTCAATAACCTCACGAGCTGCTTCTATTAGCCCAATGTTCATTAATATTTTATTTGTAATGTCGTATTTAGGTTTGAACATTATCGTAACAAGTAACTAGTAACAGGTAACACGTTATTGCGATTTATACAACTTCCACAACAACTTACCGCAAGTAATTCTTAAACTTTTTAACTCATTAAACTCTTTTTGGGAGATATACTCTCTTTTTAATGAAAATTCCAAGTAGTATTCTACTTCGGCCAAAGAACCTAAAGCGATACTTAGAAAGTGTCTGAATTCGTTTTTACTATTCCGGGCGTGTCCTTCAACTATGTTAGCTGGAACCGATAAAGCAACTCGACGGAGTTGGGAATTAAAACTATATAATTCCTCTTTTGGGAATTTAAGCGAGACATCGTAGATTTTATGCGCTAGTTGATCAGCTTTTTCCCAAACTAGTAATTTTCTATACCCTGCCACTTGTCTCTTGTCACCTGTCACCATTCATTTATCGCATATTTCCCGCAAGAAATCAAGTATTCTGGGCACGAAGAAGGGACAGCCGGACAAGGATTCGAACCTAGATTGGAAGTTCCAAAGACTTCTGTACTACTTTACCCCGCTTAGCAAGGTAAGGACGATCCGGCAATGTTTAACAATTTTACCAAATTATTATAGTAATATACAATGTAAAAACTCTAAGTCTTTTTTCTATTGTTATATATACATGCCAATTAGATATGTATTATTCCTAATATTTCCGGCTTATAATTTTACTAAAGATGACAAGTGGGTGTATAATTTTAGTCCGCGTTTTAACAAACGCACGTTATAAGCAACGTGATGTTTTTTTGTTGATTGGCGGGTAGCACATTTACATTGCGATAGCCTCGATTTTTTTCCCGCAGGGAGGGAAACTTTAGTAATCCCGTCGGCTAGCTAGAAGGAGAAGCCTTAGGAAACACAACCACAAGCATGGATTGAAAGGAGAAGCAAAAGCGCAACTGAACCCACGATTGAGAATAACAGAAAGGACTAGAGAATTGAAGAATCTACTCATACTCGCAGTCGCCGGCCTCATTGTCTTGGGTTTGCTGTTCATCTGCGGACCCGAGCAAATGAAGGAATCAAGCGAGCAACGTATCATTCCCAGTGTAAGCGCCCAAGAGGAAGGACTCGATCTCACTCTCTACAGTCCCAAAAACTGGGACCTAGACCCGTGCGATAACGAGGAAGAATTGTTGCTCGGGATGGACCCGACCAGCCCTTGGGACATATACGAGGTCCACTACCCGCCGGACGGCGTCAGCGGTCTGGATATATTCGCTGTGATCGCACGGTTCAATACGACGGAAGACAACGGGTACTCCCAGTTATTCGACCGGTCGCCCGGGTACGGCCCTCCAGATGGTTCGATCTCGGGTTTGGATATCTTCATGGTAATCGGCCAGTTTGGCTTCCAGTGCGAAAGCGCAGTCAACTGGTGCGATGGAAACTATCGCGACGCAGCGGATGCTAGCGAACCGTTGGAGCTGGTGGGAACGCCAGAGCCAGGAATGACGTACTTCCTCGAATGTATCATCGAAAGAGACAACGAGGGGGCAGCCATAGGTCTATCCCTAAACACAGCAGTCAGTCGGCTAGAAGCAACTCCATCTGATGGTGGACCACTGTCGCCACCTTCGGGAATGGCAGCTTCCAGCGCACTAACTACTCTGAATTGGGAGTGGACGGTTAGAGGCGAGTGGGGGCTTTACATCAAAACGTTCCCGTTCGTCCCGCCAATCTACGTCATGAAGTACAAGATCACCCTCCATGCTGAATGGACAGCCTGGTATAGCGGATGGGTGAACGGGGTTGTATCAATACCATACCACCTTGAGACAGGAGCCGATACTGGGCTGATGTGGAGCATCGACGAGCGATCTGATCCCACGTATAGCTGCCAGCGTTGGGCTCACAGCTTCTGTTACGAATGGCGTGTTCGCAACTGGGTCCGCTTCAAGGCAAATATCGTAGGCAATCCGATAGTACGTCGTACGAAGAATTGCCAGGTGGGCTTCGCTGCTTACTATTGGTTATCTGACTCAGGATGCTGGTAACCTCATCAACCTATGGAAAGGGGGCTAAACAACTCACCTAGTTAGGGGGTAACAATCGCAAATGTAACATGTGCAACTTGACACCTTTAGACCTGTTAGGTCTTCTCTATATTTATAGAGCCCCAACCGGGGAAAGGTGTCATTTTGCTGTCCTTTTTAATATGATTACTTAAACGAACCATTAAAGGCTCGTTTTTTAAAAAAATTTTGTCAATCTTAGATTGTTGCACTTGTAATTTAATAAGTCAATGGAGTATTTGCCTGTCTGTTAAGAAAGTTTGGTTGCAGCTTCGAACAAGTTTTGCATAAGAGACGCTACAGTCATCGGCCCCACTCCACCGGGTACTGGGGTTATTTTTGAGGCAATTTTTTTAACATTTTCAAAATCTACATCACCAACTAATCTTATTTTAAGCTCTTCCTCAATAGGATTAATACCCACATCCACTACAACTGCACCTGGTTTAACCATATCCTCTGTCACCAGTTTCGGCTTGCCAACAGCAGAAACTAAAATATCGGCTTCTCTTGTAATTTCTTTTGGATTTTTGGTCTTGGAATGAACCACCGAAACATCCGCTCCTTCCTCTCTCAAAAGATCGGTTGTTGGTTTGCCGGCAATTTTTCCCCTACCTATAACCACCACTTTCTTCCCAATAATTTTAACTCCCGATTTTTTAAGTAACTCAATGACACCTTTGGCAGTGGCAGGCTTAAACTCTGAATTAGGTACAAATCCGTCAACATCTTTCTCTAAGGAAATCATATTGGTCAGCTTATCCAAATCTAAACCTTCTGGAAGAGGGCGTTGCAGAATTATTCCGTGGACCTTTTCATCGTGGTTTATCTTATGTATCAGATTTTCAATTTCACTTTGGGAAACTTTTTCACCCAAGTTCTCAACAGATACTTCAGCGCCAATTTTCTCACCGGCAATTTTTTTCTGGTGCACGTACGCCACTGACGCTTTGTTTTCACCAACTAAAATTATGGCTAAGGCCGGTTTTATTTTAGACTTTTGGATTTTTTCTTTTAAACTATCTAGGATTTCGTCTCGAATTTTTCTACCGTCAATAAGGTTCATATTCCCCTAAAGCTCTCATCGCTTCCTTAAACTTCGTAAAAGCCACGTTTATCCTCAAGAAGTCTCGTATCAAACTCATCCGGTTTTTCAAAATACGACTAACTTTCTTTTTTTCTGAGTTTATTCTTATTGCTTTTTCGTATGCTTTCACAATATTTTTAGCTTGAATTTTGGCGGAGAATTTATCTTCTACGAGTTCTTTACCAGCTTCACCCAATTTTTTTCTAAGGTCCTCACTATCCAATAACTTTCTTACTTTGCTGTTAAAGCTAATTTCGGTAGGTTCAGAAACCAAGCCGGTTTTACCTTCAAAAACAATCTCTTCAAAAGCTGGATCACGAACTACAACTACTGGTAAGGAACCCGCCATTGCTTCTGGAACTGTTAGTCCTTGTGTTTCGGTATTGGAAGCAAAAACAAAGATATCGCTATCATAATAGACCTTAGGAACATTTTCTCTTTCGATAAAACCTACGAATAAAACTCTACCGGTTAGATCTAATTGACCCACCATCTTCTTTAGGTTTTCTCTTTCAGGACCATCGCCTACTATTGCCAAACATGTATCGCTTCTTCTTTTCAACAAGTTTTCCAAGGATTGGATAATAAAGCCAATATTTTTCTCTTTACCCAACCTTCCTAGATACAGAATAATTTTCTTGTCGTCATTTACATCAAGTTTTTCTCTAAGAAATCCTTTTTCTGATTTCCTAAAACGTTCGAGTTCTATTCCACCTGGAATTACGGAAACTTCTTTGGTAACTCCATAGGAGAGCAGTTCCTTCTTTACCCTCATTGTAGGAGCAATCACTATATCGCACAGGTTGCAGAATATTTTACTTCCAACTTCAGCAATTTTTGGATGTATTAACTTCCCTTTGAGAACATAATGACTGTAGCGATTAAGTAAGGTATGGTACGTAACTACACAAGGAAGATCTCGAAGCTGAGCAACTTCCCACCCTAAAAACCCCGCCGTACCTAAAGTGTGAACGTGAACCATATCAAATTCATGTCGGAATAGACTGCGGAGATCTTTTTCCGGAATCGGGATAATCACCTTTTGTTCCGGGTTTTTTATAATCTTTATTGCTGAAAGTCTAAAAACATTAGGATCTGTATCTTGATAACCGGAGCTTTTTGGAGCAACTATATAAACCTCATGCCCCAGCCTCTCCAACCCTTTCTTGACAGTATCGATATTTTCAGAAATTCCGTTTATTTGCGGCCAATAAGTATCTGTAAAAAAAGCAATCTTCATGATGAAAGAACCTCTTGATAAAACTTTATAAGCTTAGGACCAAGGATTTCAAACGAAAACCTTTTGGCTAACCCTTGGGCTGATTGCGAGTACTTCTCTCTAAATTCTACTTCCTCTCTCAGTCTACTAATTATACCAACAAAACCATCCTCTGCTGATGGAAGATAACCTTCTTTATAAAGCATTTTATACTCTGTAAGATTTCGTAAAACTAGCGGCAAGGAGGCTGCCCCAGCTTCTAAAATCGCCATGGGAGCGTTCTCTTGATACGAAGGCATGAAAAAGACATCCGCCAGATTATAATATCTGGGCATTTCTTCTACCTTCCTTGTACCGATAAATAACACGTTTTGAAGAGGAGATTTTAGTTTGATTTCCAATTCTTTATCTGTTTTAGTCAATTTTCCAAACGGTTTACCTCCTACCCAAACAAATTTAATCTTTGGAAGTTTCTTGGCAGTTTCTATAAAATCCAGCACTCCTTTCCTGCTCTGAACTTGACCAACGCTTAGTACTACAAAATCCTTTTGCAAGAAGTTGTGCCTCTCCCGAATTTTTTTCCTAAGGCCTTCATTCCTTTTGAAGTTTTTCATATCTATTGGGTTTGGAAAAACCTCAATTTTTGTATTTACTCCTAGTTGCTTAAGTGATTCTTTAACCTTTGGAGCAACCGCTAACACCAGACTGGCTTTATTATAAAAGTAACGAAGATAAGTTTTACCGGCAGAAAGCCAATAATCCGTCAGAATTAAACTTCCTTCAAAAGACTCTGGAATAACATGGGCAGAGGCCACTGTTTTTTTATCTCTGACTATATGTGTTAGAGAGTAAGGACCAATAGTGTGAGCGTGGGTAATATCGGCTTTTTCAAATGAATTTACCACAACCTCAACTCCTTGCTCCTCAAGCATCTTCTTCGTTTGAAGAAAGGCCGTATGCACCCCATGCTCTTTAACTGTAAATGTTGATTCAGAAACTAGTTTTACTTTCATGTATAAGGAGGCTGACACTTTGAGCAGTAGTGCGTACCTCGTCCTCCAACTCTAATTTTTTTAATTGTAGCTCCACACCTCGGGCAAGGTTTGCCATTCAAACGAAATACCTTTAGATTCTTTGCATGCTGGCCTGATTTTGCATAGGCATCTAGATATTGATCAACACTCGTCCCTCTATCCTTTATTCCTTGCCTGAGGACAAATAAAATAGAAGCGTGCAGGTCCTTAAGTTCCTTTTCGGTTAGTTTTTCGGCTCTTTTTTCGGGATGGATTTTGGCTCTCCACAAAGCTTCGTCAGCGTAAATATTGCCAACGCCTGAAATTTTTGCCTGGTCCATGATTACAGTCTTAATAGCTCGAGAGCTCTTAGTAATAATTATTTTGAAGACATTGAACGTAAACTCTTTCGTAAACGGCTCTGGTCCAAATTCAGAAAGTAGTTTATCAAGTTCTTCTTTGCTCTCAATTACTTTCATAAAACCAAACTTGCGTAAATCATTAAACCGAAGCTCTTCACCTTTATCAAGCTCGATAATTACACGGGTAAACTTATCTGAGGGGTCTGATGATTTTCTGATGAACAGCTGTCCAGTTAGCTTCAAATGAATCGCAATGGTAGTCCCATGGTCATCCAAATGCATCAGAAGTAGCTTCGCCCGACGACCAACTTCGCATATCTTCCTCCCCTCAATTACTTTTGCCAAAGCTTCTGGTGAAGGCTTCAACATCTTCGCCCAATCGTAAAATTTGAGCTTAATAATTTTCCTTCCTTTAAGCTCTTTATTCAGGTCTTTTTTTATTGTTTCAACCTCAGGAAGCTCTGGCATAAGGTTTCATCTTTCCCCAATTGCTACCTACCTTCGTTTCAACAACAAGAGGGACCTCTAGTTTATAACTATTCTCCATCATCACTTTGACCATTGACGCGGTCTTTTTTAATTCATTATCTGGAACTTCAAATACGAGTTCATCATGAACCTGAAGAATCATTTTTATCGAGTTATTTGTTTCCTGCAACCTACTATTAATTTCAATCATCGCTTTCTTAATAATATCGGCTGCGGTTCCTTGAATTGGCGAATTCACTGCAATTCGCTCTCCGCTCTTTCGTACCATCGTATTGTTACTTCGAAGTTCAAGAACATACCGCCTGAAGCCCCCTATAGTCTCCACAAAGCCTTTTTCGTACGCATCACGCAGTGTACTGCCTATCCAGTCTTCAACCCCAGGAAAACGGACAAAATAGCGGTCTATTATTTCTTTTGCGGTAGCTGGTTCCATTTTTAATTGGGTAGCCAGTCCATACGGAGAAATTCCATACATTATCCCAAAATTAATGATTTTTGCGGTTCGTCTATCTTCTTTAGTAACTTCTTTTGGTTTTTTCCCCAGTACAGCTACAGCCGCTTGGGTGTGAATATCTTCTCCTTTTTCAAAAATTCTTTTCAGTTCTCTATCTCCACTCATGTGGGCCATTACCCTAAGTTCTATTTGATTGTAATCGGCAGCAAGCAGTATATGATTTTTTGGAGCAATAAAAGCACCTCGGATTTTTTCTCCCCACTCACCTCTGGCTGGAATATTTTGGAGATTTGGATCTTTGGACGATAATCTACCTGTCCTTGTAGCATCGGAGTGGTAATGAGTGTGAACCCGACCGTCTGGACCAATTTGGTTTGGCAAGGCATCTACATATGTTGACTTCAGTTTGAAAAATTCTCGATATTGCAAAATTGGCTCGATAACCGGATGGGCCTTAACTAAAGTGGATAGGGTAGCTTCGTTGGTTGATTTATGAGTCTTGGTACGGGTTGCTCTTTCTGGTTCAAGATTAAGTTCGTCGTAAAGCACACCTGAGAGTTGTTTTGGTGAGTTCAGATTGAATTCGTGGCCAACCTCTTTATAAATTTCTTTTTCTAGGAACGAAAGCTTTTGGTTTATCTCATCGGAAAGCTTAGAAAGTTTTTCCTTATCAATTAAGATACCTGATTTTTCCATCCCCCTCAAAACCTTATCAAGTTCTTGCCCCTCTGATGGTTTATCGAACAAACCTTTCTGACCATTTGCCTCTTCCTTCTTGTTTATTGTTTTCTGATCCATTCCTGGAATTTTGGAAATTAAACTCTTGAATTCAAGCTCACTAAAAAGATCTACGGCATCTTGTTTATCGTAATCTGCTAAAACACACTTCTTAAGATCCAGCTTAATCGGGGTTTTAGTATCAATCGTAGCTAATTTTTTTGAAAGGGCCGCTGATTCTGAGTCTGCTCCAAGCAGTTTACGGACTTTTTCAGGAATTTTGTCTAAGTTTTTGTAGATATCTTCGACCGATCCAAATTCCTGGATCAATTTTGTAGCCCCAACGTTCCCTATACCCCTAACTCCTGGTATATTATCGGACGAGTCTCCTGCTATTGCTTTTAAATCAACTATACGTTCAGGGTCAATACCATACTTATCTTTAGTTATTTTTTCGTCAAAATAAACAACGTCGGAAAAACTTTTCCCTGGAGAATATACTTTTACGTGCGGTTGAACCAGCTGCAACGTGTCCCTATCTCCGGTAACAATAATTATTTCTAAATCCTCGTTTTTTACCCCTTGAGCCACCAAAGTGCCGATAATATCGTCTGCCTCATAACCAGAAAGTTCAAAAATTGGGATGTTTAATACCTCAAGAACTTGTTTAACTCTGGGCATTTGTTCGTGTAACTCCTCTGGCGCGGCTACTCTTTGCGCTTTGTAGGCAGTATATTCTTGGTGACGAAACGTAGGATCGGCTGTATCGAAAGCAACTGTAATATAATCCGGCTTAATATTGGCAATTGCCCGAAGCAACATGCTGGTGAAGCCAAAAACGGCACTGACGAGTTCACCTTTCGAAGTAGTTAGTGGCGGCATAGCATGATACGCTCTGTGAAATACGGCGTGACCATCTACTAAAACAAGTTTTTTCATTGCGCTTATTCTACCTTAAACTACGGAAACTGGAAACCTTAACTTCAGAAGTGGAGGGTTAATTTTTTACTTCGTCGGGCTTTGTCTCAACTTTGATTTCAGGGCCAGTACCTTCCTCTTTGACTTGTTCTTTCACCTGATGCAATTTCTCGCCTTTATCTACAATTGCCTCAAATTCAGACCCCTCTAATGTTTCTTTATGAAGAAGTTCTGTTGCCACTAGATTCAATTTTTCTTTGTTTTCACGAATGATTTTTTTCGCTTTTTCAAAAGACTGGTCGATTATTCCCTTAACCTCAACATCTACTTTTGCAGATAAATGTTCGGATAGTGGTTTTGGATCGCCTAATTCTCTAGCCAACCAAGGACTCTCGCCTTGAACTCCTGTTGCAAATGGGCCCAAACTACTCATGCCAAACTCAGTCACCATCTTCCGAGCAATATCTGTCGCTTTTTTGATATCCGAACTTGCTCCAACTGTGAACTCATTAAACTCTACTTCCTCAGCACCTCTTCCACCAAGAAGTGAAACGATTGTCTCCAAAAGATGGGTTTTTGTCTCATTGTAGCGATCCTGGGATGGTGGTATCAGTGTATGACCTCCTGTCCCACCTCTAGCCACGATTGAAATGCGATGCACCGGATCCATATGAGGAAGCATTTTAGTAACTAACGCATGCCCTGCCTCATGGTAAGCAGTCATTCTTCTCTCCTCTTCGCTGGTCATCCTCTTTCTTTCTGGTCCTAGCTGAACCTTGATAGCTGCTTCTTCAATGTCATCATTATTAATTTCTTTCTTGTCATGTCTTGCCGCTATAATAGCTGACTCATTCAACATATTTTCAATATCGGCTCCCGTAAATCCTACAGTCCGTCGGGCTACTTTTTCGATGTCAATGTCACTTCCAAACGGCTTATTTCGAGAATGAATTTTGATAATCGCTTTCCTTCCTTCAATATCAGGTAGCTCTAAAGCAATACGTCGATCAAATCTTCCAGGGCGGATTAGGGCTGGGTCCAACATATCAGGTCTATTTGTAGCAGCCATTACAATAACATTAGTGTGTGTTTCAAAACCATCCATCTCAACTAGAATTTGGTTCAAAGTTTGCTCGCGTTCATCGTGTCCTCCACCAATACCAAGACCTCTCTGTCTACCAATCGAATCAATTTCATCTATGAAAATAATTGATGGAGCGGCTTTTTTTGCACTATCGAACATATCTCTTACTCGAGATGCGCCTACTCCAACCAGCATTTCCATAAACTCACTTCCGGCGATTGACAAAAACTGAACATTAGCCTCACCAGCCACGGCTCTTGCTAAAAGGGTCTTACCTATACCAGCAGGCCCAACTAAAAGCACCCCTTTAGGTATTTTTGCTCCTAAGGCTCGATACTTCTCGGGTCTTTTTAAGAAATCCACTACCTCGGCGAGCTCCAGCTTTGCTTCATCAACGCCTGCAACATCACCAAATTTTGTGCTTGGGTTATCTCTATTAAACTGTTTCGCTTTGCTTTTTGAAAAGGAAAGAATACCATCTCCAGCGCTTCTCGCCTGCCTAAGAAAGAAGAAGAAAAAACCTACCAAGAGAAGTATTGGTAGGAAAATTTGAAGTAAACCAAATATAGTGTCCCTAGTATCTGTGTCTTTATTGCTTACTTTTACTTTAGTAGGGTCTATATCAGACGCTTTTAACGTCTCTGTAAATATCTCACCTCCTTGAAGCCTAGAAATTATCTTCTCACCTTCTTTTAATTCAGCCTCTATATTAACCCCATCTAGGGTCACAGATTCAACTTTGTCATTTTTAATGGCTGTAAGAATCTCGTTTAAAGGTTTCTCCTCCTTGGTTGAACCTTGTTGAAGAAACCCAAATATAACAAATGAGGCTACTGCGATTAAAAGAATATAGAAAGCAATACTACCGAAAAATTTCTTTTTTGGTTTTTTTAACTTAGGTGCTTCAGGCATAAGTTTTACTAATACTAAATCATTACTAAATACCTAGATAATTTAGTCCGTGGGACACAATTAGCAGATAATCTCTTACGGACTTAGTTCAGAGAACGTAACCCACAAGTAACTTCTTGCGGATTATAACAGATTAAGTATACAGGTTCAATGTGAGTTAGGACACTTATGAAGGGGAGGGGTATTGGAATTAAAGTTCAAACTATCTTCATTGTTTTTTTGGCAAGAGTAAGGGTTTCGGTGGCCTCTTGACGAGCCTTTTTTGTACCTTCTTCGAGAATTTCCTCAACTAAATCTTTTTGTTTCTCGAAATTTGCTCTACTTAACCGGATTGGATCTAAAAATTTATTTAAGACCTTTATTAAAAACTTTTTAACTTCAACATCCCCAACTTGTCCTTTTTTATACCTTTCCTTTAGATCTGACACCTTAGATTTATCGGCTTCTGATGCGAATGCATCTAGATAAGTAAATACTGGATTCCCTTCAACATTACCAGGGTCTGTTGGGTGAATCCTTTTTGGATCTGTATACATCTTCATTACCCTTTCTTCCACTGTCTTTTCATTGTCAGAAAGAAAAATCGCGTTTCCAAGAGACTTGCTCATCTTAGCTTTTCCGTCTATCCCTGGCAAAGTTCCAAGTTCCTTAGGAATTAAAGATTTTGGTATTGGAAAGGCTTCACCATACTCAGAATTGAATTTCTGAGCAATTTCTCTGGTTAATTCAATATGGCTAGCTTGATCCTTACCAACCGGAACTAGATTTGCTTTAACCATTAAGATGTCGGCCGCCTGCAAAACAGGGTAGGAAAGAAGTCCTAAAGATGGGTTTTCTATTTTCAAATCACGTAGCATATCTTTTAAGGTTGGTATCCGCTCCAGTCTTGATTTAGTAACTAGCATGGAAAAAATTGTGGCCAGCTCCTGATCCTCAGGAATCTGGCTTTGAACGCAGAAGGTGACTTTTTTTGGATCAATACCAACTGAGAGTTGGTCCAATACCAAGTCTTTAATATTCTGCTTAAAATCCTTAGTGTCTATTGTGGTAGTAAGAGCGTGCAAATCAGCCACGAGAATGTAAACCTCATATTCATCTTGAAGCTTCAGTCTGTTTTTTAGTGAACCAACATAGTGTCCAAGATGCAACTTTCCAGTTGGTCTATCACCAGTTAAAATTCTCTTTTTCATATAACCTTTTTAGTATACAACAACGTTAAAAATCTTCGCACCATTTCCTTGCTTTTGGAATCTCCTCAACCAAATCACTTGCATTGTACCAATAAGACACTTTTTCCTTTAGTCGATCTCCAGCTAGACCATTTAGGAAGGTTCCTGCAGACGCGGCCAGAAAATTACCGTTCTTGGTCATCAAGGAAGCTATAACCCCAGCTAAGACGTCCCCAGTAGCACCTTTGGTCATACCGGCATTTCCAGCATGGTTTTCCTTACACTTTTTAGGGCTACAAATATAATCAACCCTGCCCTTCAAAACAATCGTGCACCCGTATTTTTTTGTCATCTCTATCCCCATCTTGTTACTTTCATCAACACTAAAAAACCTTTTGAATTCCCCTGATTGTGGCGTCACCACAAACCTCTCATCAAGTATTTTGGAGTCTAACAAATTCAAGGCATCAGCATCCAACAAAAACTTCTTACTAGAGTAATTATTAATAATTTCTTTCATTTTATTCTTGGCTGATTCAGACCTTCCAACTCCTGGTCCCATCAAAATACAATCTGAACGTTTGGCGTATTTATCTAGTGTTTCATCTGTGACTGGAATAAAATCTGCCAAGTCAGACCTTAATTTTTTCAAAAGATTCCTATTTTCTTCAGTAGTATAAATAAAAACCAGATCAACAAATTTTGAGGCAATTTTTGCTGAGAGAATCAAGGGTGCGTGGTAATATTTTGAACCTGCAAATATTAGAAGTTGGCCGTTTTGTCCTTTGTGAGACGTGGACCTTGGTTTAAACAAGGATTTAACTTCACCCGGCCCAATCCAATCTGGATCAAATCTCTCTTTCCAAAATCTCTGATTAGTTCTACTCACCAACCCATCGCTTTTCATGACTTAATTCTAGTATACTAGAAAATATGAAGGAACGAGGATCTGCATTAATATTTCTCATTGCGGGGGTATTCATGCTGGCAATTTTAGTCATGATCACAAGCCTTTATTTATCACGGATCTCTTCAATTGGAAACTTCAATGAATCTGAAACGGGTGAGCCTACCAATGTTACCTCCGCGATAGACGAAGCTAGTTCTGTTGCCGTTAAAGCCGACCTAAAATCTACGCAAGTTGCCCTAGAAGCTTATTTTGCTGAAAACGGAAAATATCCTAACTCTCTACAGGAGCTAAGCTCGGGTGGGTACTTAAACGAGGGGACATATTTAAATAGTTACACCTACCAGCTTTGTGATAATACAAAGGCTCTGTTGTATATAAATTCACCACCGTATCAAGGAATATCAGTAGACGTTAACGGCTCTCAAAATCTACAAGGAGATAATCCTCCACCGTGTAATTAAGTTAGACCACTTCGTTGTTTATAAACTTCTTTCTCAAAAATATCACCGATGATCTCTTCGACAACGTCTTGAATCGTCACGATCCCCGCTACTTTCTTTTTATTATCAAGTACTATAGCCATTTTTCTACTCTTAGACTTAAACTTCAGCAGGACTGAATCGATATAGGAATCTTCGGCAACAAAAAGAGGTTTTGAAGCAATCTCTTTGAGTCTTTTGCTTCTTTTACTCAGGTTTTTTATTATGTCGTAATTATCAATAACACCAACAACATTGTCCTCGTTCAGTCTGTAAATAGGGAATCTATCGTACGGATAAGCACTTATTTTTTTCACCGCGTCTCTTATTGAAAGGTTCTCATCTAACATGACGATCCAACGCCTTGGGGTTAGAATCTTTGATACCTTCGTCTCCTCAAAATCTAGCACTGAGTGGATCATTTCCATAGCCTCCCGGTCCAAAACCCCTTCTTCTCTAGAGATTGAAACAATAGCTCGCAACTCCTCTTCTGTCAAAGCTCTCTTTCCTTTTTGTTTGAATCTACTAATGAAACGCGTCAGGTACTCAAACAAGATTACTAAAGGCAAAAGTACTAAAATTAGTACCTCCAGAGGTCTGGCAACAAAAAGGGAGATCTTTTCTCCGTGCTGAACCGCAATACTTTTTGGTGCAATCTCCCCAAAAACCAAAACCAGAAAAGTCATCACTCCCGTAGCTATCCCAGCTCCCACCGAACCAAAAGCATCGGTGGCAACAACAGTCGCCAAAGATGCAGCCCCAATATTTGCAAGATTATTACCTATTAAAATGGCTATAAGGAGGCGGTGAGGATCCCTTTTAATACGATATAGAGCTGTCGCTCCAGGTTTATTAAGCTTCACAAAGGTCCTCACTTTCAGCAAACTAAGAGACATCGTGGCCAGTTCAACACCTGAGAAGAAGGCTGAAAAAAGAATTAGGATAATAAGAATAAAAATCTCGGGCATAATTTATCGATAATATCATATATAATGTTAAAAATTATTGCTAGTGACAGTTTTAATTTGACTTGAAGCTGATTCTGTGCTAATATTTGCACGATCGACGCGGGTGGGGGGTTCAGAATCCCGCGAGGCTCATAATCTCGCTTAAGCCGGTGCGAGTCCGGCACCCGCAACCAACACAACCCCGAGCCTAAAAAGCCGGGGTTTGTGTGTTTTTAGTAGTTTTGATATAATTTCTCAGCTAGTAGCGGCCGCTTGGCAGGGTAGCTCAGTGGTAGAGCAGCGGACTCATAAGCCGTTGGCCGTGGGTTCGAACCCCACCCCTGCCACCAATCATAAAAAGCACCTTTTTGATTTCACTGAGGTTTGACAAAACAAATCCTAAGTCGTACGATTAAATCAAATGGTTCTGCTTAGAGAACTTAAGTCGTCTGTGAAAAATCCCCTTGAGATGAGAAGTTTCTACATTCTTTTTGTGACTGCTTTTGTTCTGTTACTAGTACCTCTTACAGTAATTGGGCTAGTAGCTCAGCGGAGTTTTTTTGTTACTGCAAGGAATTCCTGTGCAATCCCCGTTGAGCGTTCCTTCTCAGGAACAGCCAGTAAAACCACCGACGGTGAGCACCTCTTCGCCCTTAAAGGAGCCAACTGTAATCTTACTATTTGGGTCAACGGGTCAAAAGGAGCAGATATTTCTCTGTGGGTCTACGAGCCTGACGGGAAGATTCGTGTCGTTGATGACAACAAAAACAAAAGCTACGAATTTCTTTATGTACCTACACCAGTAAATGAAGGGGACTATCGAATCGCTGTCAGACTTAAATCAGGTAATACGTCTAACTATACTACTACAGTAGCTATTCGCTAAATATAATGAGAGATTCAGAAACTCACCTAGTAAATACCTCTAACCAAAGTCTCCAATTTGATAGATTCTCTTTTTCATCCTGCTGAGAACTCTCTCCTTCCAAAGACTCCTCGTCGACAACATAAATTGCTTCACCTTTTTTACTAAGACCAAGTTTGTTTCTGGCTTCCTTTTCGATAAAATCTTTCGAATTCCTATATTCGAGTTCCTCTTTCAAGCCTTTAGTTTCTTTTTTTAAAACATGCTCCTTCTTCTTAGTTTCACCTAAATTTTCAATTTTCTTGTAAGAATCCCAATTATTTTTGGCCAGTACGGAAATCGAGACAAACAAAATAACTATCAGTAAGACACTTATCATCTTCCTCATAGCTTTATTATATAACACTTAATACACCAGTATTCACACAAACTTATCTGAACCTAACCAAATAAAAAAAGCTTGTTATGGCCTAGTTAAAAGGTAAGTTGACTAGGATTTGAGAAGAAACTAGGGATTTTAGATTTCTAAAATACTTAGAGTCCTATAGTCTCTTGACAGATGCCTCTTCTACTGTTAAAATGAAAACAACTCTTATGGAAAAAGTCCACGATGCCCACAAAAAGTTCATAGACCACTTAAACAGCCAAAGTCGTTCTTCAGCGACTGTTTTGGCGTATGGAAAAGATATTGAGCAATTGAAGGATTTCTTATCAGATCTTAAAAAGAACCACGTTACCGAAATAGCTACCAAAGACCTTCAGGCTTTCATGGCTAAGCTTCAAAAAGAAGGATACACTCCAAAGAGTATCTCAAGAAAAACAAACTCTACTAAAACTTTCTTTAGGTTCTTAAAAATCAATGAGTTTGTTACGGACGATCCTGCTGTTCTTCTCGAACATCCTAAGTTTGAGATGAAACCACCTCGAATTCTCAACAAGATGGAATACAGAGCTCTGAGGGATGCTGCCAGAGATGATACAAGAATATCCGCGATAATTGAGCTATTGCTCCAAACTGGTATAAGAATCGGTGAATTATCTAAATTGAAAACAAGTGATGCAAAATACTCTAATACAGGAAAGCCGGGCGAACTGAGTGTGCCGGCTGGTGAAAGTTACCCAGAACGAACTGTTCCTCTGAACAAAGCCGCCGAAGCAGCTCTAAAGAAGTATATTGAGGTTCGTCCAAAGACAAAGGAAGACACTTTATTCGTAACAAAAACTGGTCGTCCCCTTCTCGTTAGAAATATCCGCACTGCAATAGACCGCTATTTCAAAATTGCTGGGATTCGTAATGCCAAAGTCAACGATCTTCGCCATACTTTCGTTGCCCATCATTTAATGAGCGGGACATCGTTAGTCCTTGTTTCTAAACTTGCCGGACACAAAAGACTGGCTACTACTGAAAAGTATTTGAACCTCATCGAAGGCCGGCTTGAGGAACCTATTAAACTCAACGAGCTTTAGGCTTTTTCAAAAACACTAATCCCCATATCGTTTGAGCTTCGAGACTCTCCATCTTTCTGATTAGAAATATAAAAATTATTAATAAAAAGACTATCTCCAAGAGTATTCCTACAAGACCACCAAAAAGAAATAAGTTAAACGTAGCGTGAATAAGTACTGCCGCCAACAAACCCTGCCAAAAAACAAACTTATTTTTTGAGAATTTTGCTTTTCCTAAATAATAACCAGCGATGCCGGTCGTCAAGGCATGAAGAAGAGTTGAAGCAAAAAACCTCACGAAGAATACAAAAATCAACATCCCTACCCCTTCAGTGTAAGTCGTCTCAAAAAAATAGCCTAGATTTTCCAGTGTCGCAAACCCAAGTCCTGAACTAATACCAAAAATTGCACCATCAACCACTTGCCTAAAGTGAGGATTATAAAATGCAAACTCCTTCACTACCACGATCTTTAATATTTCCTCTACTGCTGCGAAAACCAAGATCACAATGATAATAAAGAAGAGTAGATGTATGGCTAATCCTCCTGAAGTTGGATCTTCAAAGAAACCTGAAAGCAACTCGCGCATCGGTACTGGAAAAAAAAGGGAGATAGCAAACTCCAAAAAAGCTGCGGCAATGCCTACAACCGCTCCCATTAAAAATAGCTTTATTATCAGCTTCTTTGGCTCAGGGTCAAACCTATCTTCTCTAAGAAATATAAAAAACCAAAAAAAAGCAGGAATAAAAGCCAGAACAGGTACGAGAAGAAAAATCATCTAAAGTAAGCTTAAAACAGAACCAAGAACAAAGCTACCACCCTCTTCAAGAATAACATTCACGTATATACTCAAAATAAGTCCTATAACCAAAAATATTGCAGAAAGAATTACTGCGATCAATCCCAAGGTTTTCTGTCCTTTATTCATCGCTATAACACCAAAGATAATTCCAGCCGCCCCAAACACAGGCGGGAGTAATAACAAAGCTATAACAGCGCACACAATACCTATTATTCCCTGCACTCTACCTGGATTTTTTGGGGTTATTTCGGCGGGCACAGCCACAGGAACGTAAGCGGCTTGGGTATCCATCATCTTAATGATAAAGTCGCAGGAAGCTTCTTGTCAACTAACTTGGTTTAAGATCGGAAAGACTTATGCCAGGAGGTTTTGGTGCTTCGAGCACTTTCAAAGATTGTTCTCCGATTTTTTCACCCTCAACCAAAATCTGGACTTTATAATCCCCCGACTTTGGGAAGGAAGGATTAATTATTTCGATAATAAAATTAAAGTTCTTATTAAGAGCCCCCTCTGGCAAATCTATTTCCTTCTCATTTAACTTTCCCATCAACGGTTTTCCCTCTTCGTCTGAAAGCGCTACGCTCATTTTAAACTTGTTTTTTGACGGAGCTATAGAACCAATAACCACAAATTTTGGGTGGGTTACTGGAAACTTTGAGGCATTTATAGTCTCAAAAACCCCGATGATATTCAGCTTTCTGTCAATGGACAAAAAAGCATGGTCTGCCAAAAGAACGTAAAGGAGTTTCATAATCTTCACTACTATACCAGGCTTGTGTAAAAACTGTCTCACCTGATGTAATCTCTGGTGAGATTATAACAGAAACCAACCAAATGAGGGATCGGAATAGGCTCGACCCCCAAGGACCTCTTTTTTATATCTTTCTTTAAAACGACGGCTGCTCTAGAACCTAGTGTATAATCTACCAATTAAGGCAAACCAGGGTCACACCCACCTGCCCGCTAAAACCGGCTTGTCAGCCGAAGCTTCGGCGTAGGCTGGTGGGCGTGCCAGGGATTGAACCTGGGACCTGGTGTTTATAAGACACCCGCTCTGCCACTGAGCTACACGCCCTCGAGCCCAGATTATAGCAAGAATTACTGAATTAACCAACATTGTATTAGAGCTAATTAAATCTACACTCGTATTTATTCGATTATCTATCCGAAAACTCCTGGCAAAACATTTTACCTGACAACCCTCCATCGATTACTCCTACCCCAAGTGTTCCAAATTCTGATCTTAGTATATTTTCACGATGGCCTTTGGAATTCATCAAACCTTGGTGAGCTATTTCTACTGTAGGAGCATAGGCTAGATTTTCCCCCGCTACCTGATACTCAATCTTAGCCTCTTGTATACGATCAAATGGTGATTTACCTTCTGGGGTATAGTGAGAAAAATAACTTCTCTCAAACATATCAAGACAATGATCCCTACCTACATCTCTCAAAGGTGTGTTTGATGTTAAAGTTCCCAAACCTTTCTTCCTCCTCTCCCTATTAACAAGCTCAAGCATCTTTGCTTCGCTCTCTGTATCTTTTTTAAACTCAATCTTTTCGGGAACATTTATTGAAACACTTTCCTCCGAACTTGGTTCGGGGGTGATTAAATAAACTAGGTTTTGGTAAGGCAATCTATTTAGGTAACTTTCCAGTGTTGATTGATACTTCAAACCTAATGGAAGAACATTTCTACCCCACCAAGAATCTTCGATCGGCTTCTTTAAACTTGCCTGAACCGGTAGGATAAGTGGTAAAAGAAGAAACAAGCTAATAAGAAGTGCCCCTACTAGGACGCTTGGAAACACTCCTAAAATTTTGTCGGCTATTAGGAAAGTTTCAAACTTCCTATATACCGGGGCCAAGATTCCGTAAAATCGGCTAGCAATGAAACCTAATATTATCTCCAAAGCTATAAGTATTAGGAAAAAGGCGACTACCTGCGACAAGTTCTGACCCCAACTAAATTGTTGAGTAAAGAAACTTCCGATACCCGGGTAAAGGAAGGTTGCTGCCAGCAAAGAAACCACTGTCGTTACAAGATTTAATAATCCACCCACAAAACCAGTACGCCACCCCTGCCAAATTAGATAAATTATTACAGCTAAAATGACTAGATCTATAAAGTTTACCATTTAAACACTCCGAGTAATTATTGTATACACAACCAGCTAATTGTAAGTAAAGTCAGAGTACTCCAAGTTGTACTTTTGCTACTTCACTCATCTTTGAAAAATCCCACGCTGGTTCAAAAGTAAGTTTTAGGTCTATTTTCTTTACGCCAGGTAATTTGTTAAGTTTCGAATTTATTTCCTCACGTATCACAGAACTCAGAGGGCAACCAGGAAAGGTCAGCGTCATTAAAACTTTGATCTGGCCATCCTGTTTGGTTTTTACCTCGTAAATCAATCCCAAATCCACGATGTTAACATTTAGCTCTGGATCCAGGACTTTTTTTAATTGTTCGTAGACTTTTTTTTCTGAAATCACAGGTGGAAAGATTATATTAAAAAAAGATGGTCGGCGCAATGAAGCATTACCTACTTGAGTCGTCTCGAGGCTTTTTCTGGATCGATCGTATTAACAAAAATCCCAGTTCCTAATTCAAATGCGCCAGGAGTTTTTACTCTCGGAATCAGTCTTAGATACCAATCACCAGCTTGATAAATATAGAAATTAAACGCAAACTCCTCTGAAATCACTTTCTGCAATCTCTTTAACACTCTCGAAATATTTCTGGCTAAATCCTTCAATTCATCTTCCCTGATATCCCCAAATCGTTTTCCTCGATCGTGAGGGGCAAACCAAACTTCATAGGGCCACTGACTTGCATCTGGGCAAAAAAGAGAGAAGTGTTTTGATTTGTGAAAAACATTTTCTGGAGTACCCATTCGGGGAACGTCTAGAATAACCTCCTTTGGAACTACAGCCAACTGAGTGTGAGAATGTGGAAGAGATTCAGCTGCCTCCTGGCCGTGGTTATGAAAAATATAAATCTGTCCTTTACCTTTGTGCTCATTATAACGGGCCTTATATACTCTAATTATTCTAGCAATATACTCCGTAGAATAAGTAAAGAAGCTGTCGTGATGAATTGGGCTATGAATAATTATCTCGTGGATTGGAGCAAATGGGTATTTATTTGGAACAACCCTTATATACCAACCTGGTTGGTTTGCTTTTCCTCTACCGACACGAAAAACTTCTCTTGGGGTTTTCCTTTCAGCACCATAACAAAAAGGACATTCCGGCTCTCCTCCTTTAGCAACGTCAGGGCGTTTCGCTCGTTGAGGAGCTATAACCACCCACTTGTGGTCAAGCTTATCTTCACGAAATTCAAATTTTCCCATCTGGGGTTATTCACTTCCCTGGAGGAATTTCTTTACTTCTTCAACCACCTGGACTGGGGTGTAGGAAACTTTCAAAAGATACCCATCCGCCCCAAGCTCAAAACCTTCTTTGATAATTGTCTCTTCTCCGAGATTGGTCAGAAGAAGGGTTGGAATTTTTTTAGTGAGGGGATTTTGTTTTAAAGACTTCAAAACATCGATACCACTCATTTTTGGTAGCATGATATCAAGCAAAATAAGATTTGGGGTCTCTTCGCCTGCCTTCAGTAAACCTTCTTCACCGTCTTTTGCTACGGAAACAGCAAAGCCACTGTTTATAAACTCGCGGCGGTATATTTCGCGAACCGATTCTTCATCATCAATTACAAGGATCTTCTTCTTTTCATCTGCCATAAGTCCTCTTTAATTTAGAATACCTTTATCGGGATCTGAATGTCAACTCTGAAGAAAGAATAATAATAGTTAAGAAAAAGAAAGGCCGCCTCGGGGGTCTCGACAAGCGAGATGATCCCGAGGCGACCAAGTGATCTGCTGCCTAGCGACGTCGTCCGCGGACGAACCACAGTACTGTGCCTGCTGGCAAACAGAACGCAGCGAGGATGCTCAACGCCGCAAATGCGATGATCACAGTACCCGACGAAGCCTCTCTAACCCCTGTTCCTGTATCCGGAAGTTGGACAGGCGGGGTCTCCGAAGTCGGTGTTGCCATCGGCTCAGGTCCGGTTGGTCCTACAGGCAAGCCAATCTCGGACACTGGAGTCTTACCAGGCGTTGGCTCCTCCAACTCTTCCGTCTCCACCGGTGTTGCTGTCACGGGAGGAGGAGGCAATGTCGGTGGCGCCTCCGCCACACAGATCGTTAGCTTCACGCCGTGGTGATTGCCTGCGCCACGAGCTGCTTCCTGAATCCGAATGGTCCCCTCGACCGCTTGCGCGTCCTCAGGAACCTCGATGATCACCTCAACCCACGCCGTCCCTGTAAGGTTCTGGCTTGGGACGACCGTGACCCTAATCTGAGCCAGAAGGTCTGGCTGACCTTGCCGACGGACTTCGAGATCCGCCTGATTATCCCTCGGTACGTAGACTTTCACCGCTAATCTGGACATCTTCCCAGGGATCAGGCACGCCGTCGTCACCTCGACGAGGCCCCGCCGCCCATGCTGCTCCACAGTGATATCCTGCTGATCCGGAACCTCGTACTCAACATGGTTCGACTCCGCTCGCACCACAGTGGTACTCAAAACCGCAGCCATAAAGACCACGGCCAGTACCACCAATAGCGCAAAGGTGCTTCTACTTCCTATCATCTCGCTCCTCCTGAAGCTAGCCGGTTTTCCGGCACTAGATACTCCCAATCTCAATGTGAGGCTGGGTTTACATTGCCCTATAGTATAACAGTTTTGTGGGTAGAAGTCAAGTTTAAGAGGCTTTGAAAAATTGGCCAACTACATAGCCTACGAGGGCGGAAACAATCCCTATTACCGCTATCTCCAAACCGGATTTTTTCCAATCACCAACTGTAACCTTGGCTTTATAAGCACCAGCGGCAAATAAAGTTACGGCGGTAATAGCTAAGGATATTAAAATTGCTTGGTTAATCGAAAATTGAAAAGTTGATAAAAAGAAAAATGGTAGAAGTGGGATGATAGATCCAACCACAGCGGCAAAGCCCACCACTACTCCACTAGAAAATGCACTTTTTGTGTCAACCGGCTGCAAACCAAGTTCATACTTCATCATCTCATCCAGCCAAACTTCTTCATCTGAAGTAATTTTTTCGACAATATCTTCAAGAAGTTTTCCGGAAAAGCCTTTCTGCCGATAAATTTCTCTAATTTCTTCTTTTTCTACATTTGGAAGTTCCTTTATTTCTCTTTTTTCCCTATCTAGTTCACTTTCGTAAAAAGACTGGTCGGCTCTTTTTGAAGTATAAGCAACCGCTGCCATCGAGACACTTTCAGCAAAAGTTGCCGCCAAGCCTCCCGCTAAAATTATTCTGATATCTTGTGAAGCCACCGCCAAGCCCAGCACCAACCCTAAAACATTCACCAACCCATCTTGCCCGCCAAGAATAATATCACTAAGACTAGAACCAGTCCCGTGTTCCTCAGAAGATTTTTCTTTAAGTTTGACAGCGTTCATATCAAGAGACGAGAAGATTCTCCAGATTAAATTTAATATCGGCTAACTTCTCTCTATTCGCGGCTATTTTATCACAGTTTTCGATAAGTTTTGTGATAGGAGATCTATCTTTAGGAAGATTAATCAAACTTGCACCAACAAGTTTATCATCACGAATATGAAGTAGACCCAATTTTCCTTCTTCAATTGATCCTCGCTCTATTAATTCTGTTTTATCATCGACAAATACATCTCCTAAAATTGTGAAATTACTGTCAAAAATATATATTGTGTAGGCTGAAACAGTAACAAATTTTTCTCGACTTTTGACAGATGATCCCCAGCCAACCGCCATGTTCCCTCCAACTACTTTGCCTTGAGCAGCTGCGTTGGACCAATTCCCTAGCTGGTGGTTTTTGTTGAAAAGCGTATCTTTGAATTCAGCTACATCCCCGGCTGACCACACATCTTTAACAGTTGTTTCCAAATATTCATTGGTAATAACCCCTTTATTAGCTTCTATTCCAGAATTTTTTAAATAACCTAAATCTGCATATACCCCTACACCTACTCCGACAATATCGGCTGGCAACGTTCGCCCGCTGTGCATTTTAACCGACTTCAAAGAACCGTTACCAATAAACTCACTAACTTCTGAGTTGTGAATTATCTCTACCTCATTTTTTTCTAGGATTTTATTTATTAACTTACCGCTGTTCTCACCTACTACCCTACTCCAAAAATAAGGTTCACGAATTACACACGTAGTTTTCAGACCAGTTTTTACAAATATCTGGGCAAAATCCATACCAATAAACCCACCACCTACAACCACCCCACCTTTTGCATTCCCAAGCAAACCTTTTACTTTTTTAACATCTTCAATGGTTCGCAGGTAAGTAACTCCTTTCAAATCCCCGCCAGGAACTTTTAACTCCTTAACTTTTGTGCCGGAAGCAATTAAAAGCTTTCCGTACTCAATCTCTTGGCCATCAGATAAAGAAACTTTTTTGTTTTTAGTATCAACACCAGCAACCCGCATTCCTTTCATAAGATTAGTATTTTTCTCTTCATATTGTTCTTGCTTTCGGATGTGTAATCTTTCAAAAGGAGTCTCACCACGAAGAAAATGAGGGAGCATCACGCGGGAATAAAGAGTTTCTGGTTCCTCCTCAATAATAGTGACTGATCCGGAAGAGTCATTCATGCGAATAAATTCCGCCGCCGTGGTCCCAGCCACCCCACCACCAATAATTAGGTATTCTACCTTTTTCATACGTCTGATTTTAGCAAATTAGGGATAAATTTGTTTACCGGACTCATCTTCAGCAATTACTGCCATGACCGGGCAAGTTTTTGCAGCTTCGAGGATCTTTTCATCACTGTCTCCATTTTGTTTTTTTACCACTGCTTTTGCCTCACTATCAAGTTCAAAAGTGTTCGGTGCTATTTTCGAACAATCATCTGTCCCAATGCAAAGAAGTCTATCAACCTTTACTTTGTAGGGCATCTTTAATTGCCTCCTTCAAAACATCTAAACTAAGAACGGCGCACTTTAACCTTGCTGGGTTTGGGTTTACCCTAATTATTTTAAGTATATCATCCGAACTTAGTTTGTTTACCTCAGCAAGATTTTTCCCTTCGATTTTCTTGGCTAAAAGTGATGCACTAGCCTGGGAAATCGCGCATCCATTACCTGAGAATACTGCTTTTTCAATAATCCGCCCACTCTTTAATTTAATCTGAAGCTTAACCTCATCTCCACAAAGCGGATTGACCATCCTGGCTTCAAGATCGGCCTTTTTTATCTCACCCCGATTTGGTGGGTTCTTAACAACTTCTAATAATGTTTCTCTATACAATTGGTCTTCCATTATACTTTGAATATCTTTTTAGCCTTTTCAATCGCGGGAATCAGTTTATCAACTTCTTCTCTTGTATTATATACGTAAAACGAGGCTCTTGCCGCCGCCGTAATTCCCAAAACGTCCATGAGAGGCTGGGCGCAGTGGTGTCCAGATCGAATCGCAATTCCCTCGGCATCAAGTATGGATGCTAGGTCGTGTGGGTGAATTCCCACCTCTCCTTTTTTGTCAACAATGTTGAACGAAACAACCCCACATCTTTTCTCTGGGTTTAAAGATCCGTAAATAACTAAATCACCCACCTTTGACAGTTTCTCTAAAGCGTAGGAGGCTAACTCTTTCTCATGATCCCGCACATTTTTCATTCCGATGTTGGACAAGTAATCAACTGCAGCACCAAGACCAACCACTCCGGCAATATTAGGCGTCCCTGCTTCAAATTTCCAAGGAATATAATTCCAGGAAGAGCCTTCCCAGCCAACTTCCAAAATCATATCCCCACCACTAAGAAACGGCTGCATTTCTTCGAGAATATCTTTCTTGGCGTACAAAACACCAACTCCAGTTGGGCCAAGCATCTTATGAGCTGTAAAAACGTAAAAGTCTGGGTTTATACTTTGAACACTCACCAACATATGAGGAACTGCTTGAGCCCCATCGATTAATACTTTAACATTTGGATCTTGACGCTTAATACCTTCCACTATTCTTTTAACTGGGTTAATAGTGCCAAGAACGTTTGAGACGTGGGTTATTCCCACCAACTTTGTTCTTGTATTTAGGTATTTTTTTAACTCTTCGTCCCTAATTTTTAATTGTCCCAAATTATCAACTGGAATAAACTTCAACTTTGCACCCACTTCTTTTGCTAGTAGCTGCCACGGGACTAAGTTGCTGTGGTGTTCCATTTGCGTAAGTAATATTTCATCACCTTTTTTGATATTGGTCCGACCCCAAGAGTAGGCTACAAGATTAATTGCTTCGGTAGCATTACGAGTGAAAACTATTTGACGGCTATCCCCAGCATTTACAAAATCCGCAACTTTTTTTCTGGTAGACTCATAGCTTTCGGTTGCTTCCTCGGAGAGTTTATGAACACCACGGTGTACGTTGGCATTATGATTTTTGTAATAATTGGAAATAGCATCAATCACTTGGGTCGGTTTCTGGGAAGTGGCAGCGTTGTCAAAGTAAACAAGGCTTTTACCACGAATTTCTCGACCTAAGATAGGAAAATCTGACCTAATTTTCTTAACATTCAAAGTTGTCTTTGGTTTGGTATTAACAGACTTCATAAATAATGGATTCTACTCTCTCAAAGCTGGAAAAACAAGTAAATTAGAGTCTAACTGGTAAGCTATACGGATCTGCCTTAGTTTTTAGTCCACAAAGTTAACACAGCATCCGAGAGTATTGAAAAACCTTGTGTTTCGAAAGATGCTATTCTTCCTTCTCTCCTTCATCAATTTTTTTCTTCATCCGCCATTCCCAAATTAGCTTAATTGTATCTCGATCATGGTCGGAATAATCCATAAGCCAGGAAACAGTGATATCATCCCCTTCCCAACTTATTCCTCTATCCTTATTCAAGTCCTCGTCAGAAAGAGAATCAATGAACTTAGTTACTTCCGTAGTGGAATTTTCGATTACATCTAAAACCTCAGATGGCGTTTTATTTTTATGTTCTTCAACAAACTTCTCAACATCATGATCCAAATTTTCATCTAGATGCTTCGGTGCTTTACCTTCCAGCAAACCTTTTGCATCCTGCAAAGTAAGATAGTCCCAGCCCAAAATACGAGTTAGGGCTTCTTTCAAAGTCCAATCCAAAATATCTTTCCTTTCCATATCTGCTTCGGTGAGACCTTCCACTGCTTCCATCAGCTCTTTCCGGGATTCTTTCAATTTTTCAATAAGTTCTTTGTTATTCATCCCACCTTCATTTTACAATCTTATTATAAGCTAATCACTGATCTAATACACTAATACGAAGATTGATCTTTTTCTTTTGGGAAATTCAGCTAACATTCAGCCTAATGATGATTGAAATATCAGCGTTATTTAGCATTTACGAACATAACCTATACTCATTAAGTAACTGATCCGGCCATCTCGAGTTGGATTAATCTATTCAGTTCCAAAGCATACTCAAGAGGTATTTCTTTGACAATAGGTTCTATAAACCCGTTAACGATCATAGAGGTAGCATCATTCTTGCTTATTCCTCTACTCATAGCGTAAAAAAGTCTATCTTCACCAATTTTTCCAACCGTTGCTTCATGAGCCGCTTCTACATTGTTTTCTTCTATTTGCATAGTAGGGTATGTAGTCGCGTGAGAATCATCATCCAATATTAAGGCATCACACTGAACGTGAGTCTTTGCCCCTTTCACCCCTTTTACCATTTTCACCAAACCTCGAAAGGCAGCCCTTCCTCCATCTTTACTTATTGATTTGGAAATAATTTTGGAAGAAGTATTCGGAGCTAGATGAATCATTTTTCCGCCGGCGTCTTGAACTTGACCAGCCCCTGCAAAAGCAATGGATAAAAGCTCACCTCGAGCTCCTTTTCCTTTTAGGTAACACGAAGGGTATTTCATGGTTACTTTGGAACCCAAATTACCATCTACCCACTCCATTATCCCATCTTCTTCCACGAAAGCTCGTTTTGTAACCAGGTTGTAAACATTTTTGGACCAGTTTTGAATGGTTGTATAGCGACATCTGGCTCCTCTCTTCACAAAAATTTCAACCACCGCTGCGTGCAAAGAATCAGTAGTGTAAATTGGTGCGGTGCAACCTTCAACGTACTGAACTTGAGCTCCTTCATCAACGATAATTAGTGTCCGTTCAAACTGACCCATCTTAGCCGCGTTTATTCGAAAGTAGGCTTGAAAAGGAATATCTACCTTTACTCCTTTGGGCACGTAAATGAAACTTCCGCCACTCCAAACTGCAGAATTAAGAGCAGCCATTTTGTTGTCTGCAGGAGGAACCGCTTTACCAAAATACTCTTTGAAATATTTTGGGTATTTTTTCAAAGCAGTATCTGTATCTAGAAAAATTACTCCCTTTTTCTCCCATTCTTTTTTAATCGAGTGATATATTACCTCACTATCATACTGAGCACCAACTCCACCTAAATACTTCTTTTCTGCTTCTGGAATCCCGATCGCATTGTAAGTATCACGGATTTCTTTTGGTAATTCCTCCCAACTGGTTCTCTTTTTTTCTATAGGCTTTAGGTAGTAATAAATATCATTGTAGTCAATTTTAGAAAGATCAGCTCCCCAGCCAGGTTGCTTCTTGGATTTGAAAGTATTATATGCTCGAAGCCGAAACTTCTTCATCCACTCTGGTTCCCCTTTTTGATATGAGATTTCTTCAACTACTTTTTTATTTAACCCTTTTTTTGTCTTGAAAACGTGTTTTTCAGGCTTGGAAAAACCATATTTTTCTTCATATCCAACGTTTACTGGAATTTTTTGTGTAGCCATAATTAATTATTAATTCCTAAATATCCTTTCTTCTCCACTTTCTCAGCTAAGTGTCTGGTTCCGCTTTTTACAATCTCTCCATTAACTAATATATGAACAAAATCAGGCTTAATATATTTTAAAATTCTTTGGTAATGAGTGATTAACAAAATTCCTAACTTAGGGCCAGAGGTTCTTTTTATTCCGGAAGCGACAATTTTCAATGCATCAACGTCCAAACCAGAATCCGTCTCATCCAAAACAGCGTATTTTGGTTCTAAAATTGAAAGTTGCAAAACTTCCATCTTTTTCTTTTCTCCCCCAGAAAAACCATCATTTATTCCTCTCGACACAAACCTTTCGTGGATTTTTAGACTTGTCATTTTGCTTTTTAGGTTTTTTATAAATTCTGATGGTTCAACTTCCTTCTTCAAACTTTTTAATGAGGTTCTCAAAAAATTGGTTACCGAGACTCCAGTAACAGCACTTGGGTATTGCATTGCCAAAAATAAACCTAGCTTTGCTCTTTTGTCTGGAGAAAAATGCGTAATATCCTTACCATCAAGCTTAATTTTACCGGATGTGATTTTGTATCTTGGATGACCAGCTAAAGCCAAGGCAAGCGTGCTTTTACCTGAACCATTTGGCCCCATCAAGGCATGGATTTCACCAGTCCTAATCTTCAAAGAGACACCGTTTACTATTCTTTTTCCCTCTGATTCGACTACTAAACTGCTTATATCCAACATAAGTGCCTTCTTTTTTCTTCGCAAGCGCCTCATTGTAACTCGTACTCGTAGAAGTGAGATCTAGTTTAACATAGGTACGAAAAGGATGCTATAGGCGTGGTGGAGGCGCAACATGTGTTACTACCTCCACTTCTCTCGACGTAATGGATGGTAGGTCCTTATTCTCTCCTTTCTCCGGCGTGTTTTATTGTAATAACAGCGCCATTTCCCGCATTGGTAGGAGAAGCTGATTGTATCCTGATATTCCCAAATATCCAGCCCTTTCTGGCCTGGTCTCTGATCTGGGATCTCACAGGTTATCTTACGAACTAACCTTCTTCTTATGTAAGAATATCTCACTCGTAGCTCAGCTTTGCATCGCGGGCAACGAATCGTTTCGGGCACCCTGAACGCCAGCAAAAGGTTATTGAAAACCCTGTGCGGAAATTCGAAAAGCAGCATGACCTCCTCCCTTGCTAGCGGTTTTATGTAAGCTGGGTAATAAAACTAGAGGTTAGGAAAGTCAAGTACAACCAAACTGCAATCTTAGCCACGGTATTAATTGGAACTCTAGCTTTCTTAGTTTTGCTGGGGTACTTAGTTTACCGAAAAAGAAAACACTCTAAAAAAGCAGACACCGTGATACCTTCAATCTAAATTAATTCAATTTCTTTTCGTAAATTTGAGTATCTAGTTTGTTAAATTCTTCCTTGAGACGGCGGCGCAGCTCGCCCATCACTTCCCACTGCCGAATAGGCTTTGTTGTTCCTACAATTTTTAATACAACTCCTTCTTTCGCAAGTTCTTCCACTCTTAACACATGCGGTGGATCAGCAATATAGTTACTAAAAGGTTCCTTTTTGTTTAAACCTTCGCCAACCTGATTAATTGTTTTTGTAACTACTTCAAAATCTTTTTCTCCCTCAACAAGTATATTTAAGTTTATCTTTGAAAATTCCGCTGTTAAATTACTTGCCACCTTAATTTCACCGTTTGGAATACTGTGCACTACTCCATCAAGATCTCGAAGGACAGTTCTTCTTAAATTTATTTCTTGAACCAAACCTTCAAGACCGGCAACTTTAATAACATCACCCTTTGTATATTGATTTTCAATGATAATAAATACTCCGCTGATAATATCCCGAACCAGGTTTTGCGCCCCAAAACCAACCGCCAGACCAGCAATACCAGCTCCGGTCAATATGGGCGTGATATTAATATCCAGCTCAGATAAAATCATGAAGCCAGCAGTGGCCCAGATTATGGCTCCTATTGTAGCAGCGATAACAGAGGATATTGTATCAATCCGCTGCTCAAACTCCTCTTTTTCTTCCCCTCTATGGCGGTCCGCAGCTATTTTAAGCACGCGACCAGCAGTTCTCTTAGTAATATTCTGAACAATTACTGCTATTACGACAATTAGTGCTATTCTACCTACTACCGGCGAGGCACTTTCGATAATTGATTGAGGGTCTATTTCGAAACCAAAGATAGTCATAGGAACGGCAAAAAGCGTATCAAAAAGGTTGATTTATGTCAATCATGGATAAACTTGTTTTCCTTTCTCATCTTCGAGGATTATTGCAAAAACTGGGCAAACCTTCGCAGACTCAATTAAGATTTCATCATTATGACCTTTAGGATCTTTAACCACCGCTTTCAGCTCATCATCGATTTCAAAGGTATTTGGTGCCACCACCGCACAAGTCCCTACCCCGATGCACAGTTTGCGATCTACTTTAATTTTTTTGATCATATTTCTATCTTTCGTCTTAATTTGTTGTAACGCGGTAAAACAAAACTTTTAATGGTACCAAATTTATACACTACCCAGAAACTTACCTGAGCATAGGCCACTCCCGCAATCACATCAATAACATAATGCTCACCAAGATAAACTAGCGAAAACCAAACCAAAAATGGATAAGGTAAGAAAAACCAAGCTATCTTTTTTGAAAAGTTTTTTAGTGCCAGAAAGGAAAGCCACGGGTAGGCTGCATGGAGCGATGGCATAGCTGCCACAGGATTTGGGTTTAGGGAATCATAGAAATAAGAAAGATTCCAGCTCCAGCCAATTTGGGAAATAATAATATTTATGATTTTTTCGGACTCTATGAATCCTCTCTCGGCTGCGTACCAGGGCGGTGCCGCAGGAAGAAGTAGGAATGTGATAAATCCGGCAAAAGAAAGAACTAAAAGAGAGATGATAAACCTATTGAATTGGGCTTTATCTTTCAACCAAAAAAAGAATGCGATCATTAAAGGAAGTGGAAAGTGAAGAAAATAGGCTATTACCGCCACCCAATCGTACCAAGAAACTCGCCCTGCGGTATACAGAAGATCTTGCAATCTCTCGGTGGGAATAAAACCAAAGACAGATCTTTCAATATTTACCAAGCTTTCAACTTGTACCCCCAAACCTCTATCATCGGCAAAACCCCGCAGCATCTCATAGCCTAAAAGGAGCCCTAGAAACGGAGCCCAATCCTTGACAAAAGATACCGCCCTCCCGGCTAAAACAGCTCCAAAAAAAATAAATATAATAAATCTATCTGGAGTAATCGAAACACTTTTGAAGATCATTAAAGCAACTACCGCCGCCAAATAACCCAAAAGGACGAGTGTGATTACATTTTGTTTTTTGAGTAGACCCATAAGTAACTTATTCTACAACACATCACCAAACACCAAACTTTTGTAAGTACAGCTCCAAAATCAACCCAGAATTTTTCATGTTTGTTGCGTTGGCTACCCCAATATAACGGAGGTGCCAAGGCTCGTAGGTATAACCAGTCACCTGTTCATAGCCCGATGGGTAGGAAAGAGCAAATCCGTATTTGTAACCATTCTGGGCAAGCCACTTACCTTCAGGTGTATTACCAAACGAAACCATCAGCTTGTTATAAACTGCGGCTGAAGTAATATCCACTGCCGTTCCTAATTGATGTTGAGAATGACCCGGCCGAGCACTGAACCGGTCTGCTTCGTATGTTCCAACTTGTGATACCCAGTAATTATATGTAGAGACTTGGGTCTGATAGGAACGGTAAACTGAGTTTACGTGAAACTCATGCCCTTTTTTATTGGCATCATTAAACATCTTTAGTAGAGCGTTTGCCGCTCCACCTCGAAGCTGCATACCTGAATAACTTGCCTCTATACTTCTATCTAGATCTACTAAATCTTTTGGGTAATAAGACGAAGAAAGACTCATGGTTTTATTAATTAAGACCAATAAATTATCACCTTTGCTAGTTACTTTAATAGTTTGTACAGGAGCCTGAATAATATCTTCTGATGCTAAAACTTTATCTTTTAAAACCAAAGGCTCATCTAAGCTTACAGCTTGTGAAGGAGATTTCTTGTCTTTTGTACCAAGAGGTTCAGCACCGATCGGTAAATCTTGTCCAGCCAACAAGATACTTCTTTCGATTGTATTTTCTAGGGGTTTTCCCACCTCAAAGATACTGAAGGTAGCGATAAGTAACCCAACGGCGGCAAAAGTAGAAAGGGCTAACATTTTCCATTTCATGCTTAGAATTCTGTTGCTGCGGAACCAACCGCTTCAGACCAAGTCGGATAGGCAAACATGGCTTTACCAATAACATCAGCCGATACTTTTCCAGCCATAGCGACAACAAACTCATGGATCAATTCTCCTGCCTCTGGACCAACAATAAAGGCTCCTAGGATCTGGTTCGTACCCTCTTCAGCAAGAATTTTTACAAAACCATCGTATTTCATCTGGGTGGAACTCTTGCCGAGGTTTTTGAATTCGAAAACGCTTTTGTTGTATTTAACCCCCTCTTCCTTCAATTTTTCCTCGGTTTTTCCTATCCCGGCTATTTCTGGATCCGAAAAGGCAACCCAGGGCACCACCCGGTAATCCACTTTCACCGGGTCTTTCCCTGATAGTGCGTTATAAGTAGCGTAAGATGCTTGATAAGTAGCCATGTGGGTAAATTGCATCACCCCAGTAATATCTCCAGCAGCATAAATATTATCCACACTTGTTTTCAAAGTATCGTCAATAACTACTCCTTTCTTGGTCGTTTCCACACCAGCTGCCTTAATATTCAAACCTTCAAAATCTGGTTTTCTACCGGTGGCCATCATTATCTCCTCGGCCGCAAATTCCTGAGTCCTACCATCACCAATATCAACTAACGCTTTCTTCAACTCTCCTTCCTTTTCAAATTTTTGAACCTTGGCACCAATATGGAATTTTATTCCTTGTTTTGCTAAAAACCCTTGGAGGGCGTTAGCAGTTTCGGAATCCGCCGCTGGAATAATGTGAGGAGCAGCTTCAAAAACATTGACATCTACGCCAAATCGGCTAAATACTTCTGCGAATTCGATCCCCACGGCCCCAGCTCCAACAATAAGAAGTGATTTAGGAAGTTGTTTCAGATCCACCGCCTCGTTTGAAGTAATACAACCAACTTGGTCTAAGCCTTCGATTGGAAATATTGCTGGTTGCGAACCAGCGCCAATAAGTATTTTTTTCGCTTTCAAAACTTCGTCTTTAACTTTTACTTCTGTAGGAGATACAAAACTGGCCTGTCCCCAGTAAAGATCGATTCCCTGCTTTTTAAGTCTTTCTTCACTTTCATGTTTGGTGCGCTCTTCTACCACTTTATTTTTCCACTCTTGGACTTTTGCCCAATCAAAACCTACATTATCTGCCTTCAATCCATATTTTTCAGCTTGTTTGAATTGAGCAAGAAGATTGGCGGAATGAAGAAGCGCTTTGGTAGGAACACAGGCTCTATTTGGACAATCGCCTCCAAGCTTCCATTTTTCGGTGATGGCTACTTTTACCCCCATCCCAGAAGCCATGGAAGATGCCGCCATTCCCGCGCTACCAGCACCAATTATTACAAAATCGTATTCCTGCATACAAACAGAATAAAGGAAGTGGGGAAGGCTTTCAAGTGGTAAAGTTCACAAATCTGATTTGTAACTTTTGTATACAACAAACAACAGAGTTACCACCGAAATAGCGTAAAGAAATTTCAACCAGACAGGCTCTTTATATTCGAAATCTACTTCCCCATTTGCAAAAATTAGCATTTGGTTTGGGGCCGCCTGATAAATAGGCACGGTTTTATCATCTACCTTGGCATCCCACCAAGGAAAATAGGAAAATTTGATCAAGACAGGCTGAGGGGCTCTAGAGACAATATTTAGCTTCATCTTGGTCCAATCTTTGTTGTGGCTAACTAATTCAACTTTTGTACCTGAATCAAATTTAGCTGCATCTATGTTTTCAATTGTAGATTCAGCTGAAAACGGTAGCGTGCCCCACTCCTCATCCTTATCCCACCACTCCTCCACTTTCTTATCAAAATCACCACCCACCGGAATTGGGTTTAAACTAACAACCTCAGCCAACTCTCCATTCCCTACCTTTACTACTGTGTAAGTTTTTTTCTTTCCGGTATCCTCCCACTTACCAATATCGGTACCAGCCCTACCTTCATTAAGATTCAATGTGTATTTAATTCCAAAAAGATCTAGGGCTTTTTCAACATTTTCTTCATGTAGTCTCTTTGTTTCGATAAAGTTGCCCTCCCCTTCGGGATAAGCCTCTGGTCTAATCGATCGTATCAAGCTTCCTAGATAAGGACCGTTTTGGGTGGCGTCTGTAAAAAGTCCGTAGGCCCAGGGATTATTTTCAGGATCGGACGTGACTAATTTTGTCTGAGCAGAATAAAGTAGAGGTTCGCTCTCAGTGCGACGGAAAGATTCGATAAACCTGCCTTCTAATTTTAGGTCGTTATCGAGTATAACTGAAGCATTAGAAATAATAGGATTTCGAACTATTAAATAGACCAAAAGAATTAGAAAGAGAATTATACTTGTGAATCGAATATCAAAATAGCTTTCTTTTTTTAACCAATCAATTTTTGTTAAATACGATCCAGAAGCCAAAATCAAAGCCAGATATGCATACGGCTGAAAGCGGTAAACATGTAAAGAATATAAAACATTGGAGAGGTTCGATCCAGACGCGTTATTTATTAGCCATGAATCAACCACTGCTAAAACTAGAAAGATCGAAGCAAAAGTAGTAAGGGCAATTACTACACTACCTTGACGATTCCGAAAACTAGTAACAAGAAATGTGATCGAAATAATTGACAAAACTATATTAGGCAAGAAATATGAAGGAACGTGAGCCGATACAGAAGTTTGCGAAAAATTAAGTAAAAAAGGAAGCCAAAAAAATGAAGTCAACAATCCAGAAATTACGACTAAGAAAATTAATGATCTAATTTGTAATTCCTTATTCCACCACAAAGTTAATGAATATATTAAAAGATAGACTCCTGCTGAAATCGCTGCTACCAAATGGGTCAGTATTAATACCGCAAGTATTAACGATGTCCAAAGAAACTTTCCACTTCTGAATTGACTGTGAACTAAACCAATAAAAACCAAAAGAATCGGTGTAGATATAAAATTCGGGATCAGGCCTATTTGAAAAAGACCTCGAAAACCAATTCCTAAAAAGTTTGGTAAAACAGCAAGGAAAATTAGGACTAATAATGTAAAAGGTAGCTTGTATTTAACTTCCGAGATTGTGTTTTTAACAGCGTAATAGGTAGCAAATGGAAGTACCAAAATTGCTGCTAAAACAACTACTTTCATTGCACTCTCAATTCCAATTAAGAAAGCTAACGCCGCTCCTAGCCAATGAAAAAGTGAAGGGTAAAAGATTCCCTGCGGCAAACCAGTGAGAAAAAATGGGTTCCAGCCGGAAAAATTAGGCCATAAAAATTCCTTCAAGTACCATATCAACCCTACATGCCCCGGGGAATCATAAATTTCAAGGCTATTACTTCCCAAAAAAGGAACCGCTATCAGTACCAATAGAACAACTGATATACCAACTACTATTTTTTGTTCTATAAAGTAATTAATTACTTTTTGGACTAGAAAATTACCTTTCATGAAAATCTTACTATTTTACGGATTGGTTTTCTTGCTAATTCAGCCAATTTAGCTATTTTATAGCGATTAGAAGTTGGAAAGTCAAAAACTGGTGAATAACACACCTTCTTACCACCAAAACTCAGTTTAAATCTGGTAACCCCGAACCAAGGATGATTTTCTCCTGCATTTTCTGGAGATACTCCCCAAAAATCAAAATATTTAAGTCCTTTTTTCTTTCCTTCCAGGATCGACTTCCAAACTAGAAGGTAAGTGGGCCTCAATTTTGATTGAGACCGGCTAGAAGCTGCGTGCAGATAAGTTGCAGTGTCTCCGTAAAATGTAACTAATGAAGCAGCCAACGGTTTCCCTTCAAATTCAGCTATAAAAACCTGCATTATGTCTGCTTTGTTGAGAATCTCATACTGTTTTTTGTAGTAACCAGCGTGAATATCGGTAGTAAAGCGGTGGCGTCTTGCTGTCTCTTTCAGTAACTCTTCAAAATAACATAGATCGTCAAGATTCCCTTGCCTCACCGTAACTCCTCTTCTTTCTACCATCCGAACATTGTACCGAGTCGAATCACTCATACCGGAAAGTAATTCCTCCTCATTCATTGAAAGATCAACCAAGGCTGTACATTCCGGTTGAGTAAACGAGCGGTTTTTTCTGAAGCCAAGATTAATAAGTATTTGGGCTTCGGAATCACCAATGGTACGCGGTTCGAGGCGAACAAAATCCAATCTCTCCTTCTTTGCAATTTCTTTTAAACTACCTGCCAGCTCCTCTACTTGTTCCTTTTTCCAATTATTCAGTACTGGGCCCCAAGGAACATAAATATATGAAGTAAATTTAGCTTTAGTTGAGTAAGCCGAGACCACACCAACCACTATGTCGGATTCAAATATTCCAAACCTATACACCTTGTTTCCTATTTCCCGTTGAAAATCCCCCCAAACAAAACTTTGGAGGAGAGGTGTGTGAGCAGCTTTTTGCAGGAAACCTTCCTGAATTTCTTTATTAGCAATCTCCTTAACAACAAAACTCATTGGTCCGTCTAAAGTAACTCAATCAAAGGTAAAAATCAACGTTTTCGTCTGGTTGGTTGCAAACGAGAGCTCTGTATGGTAAATTTCGCCTACTTAATCCGCCTAGAATTACTTGCTATGGGTAAGTTGGTAAATTTGTTTGAGGAAAACGGAACCCTCCTGAACGCCAAGAAAGGGCGGATACTTTTTGGCGTCGACGACCCCACAACAAAAATGTATTTAATAAAGGAAGGAGCGATAAAAATTTATCGCTACACCGAAGATGGTAAAGAAGTAATGCTTCACATCCACGGTCCTGGAGAACTCATCACCATTAGTCCTATTTTCAAAGAGATGGATCATGTTGTATATGCGGAAAGCCTAGTCGAAACCAACCTTCATTGGATTCCTCTTATTAGATTTAAAGAATTCGTAAAGGATGACCCAGAAATACTTATGGAAATCGGTAATTCTCTTGCCGACAATTGGGATGAGGTTGAGGAGAAAATTGAGGCCTTTGTCACTCATGACTCTTTAGGCCGTCTGGCATATATAATTTTAAGATTGATTAACAAATACGGAGAGACCAAATACGGCAAAACAAACCTACCCTTCCCCTTAACTCATCAAGAGTTGGCTAATTTGACTGGTATGTTTCGTGAAACTATTAGTATCTCTATGCAAGAATTGAAAAAAGCCAACACTATCTCTATCAATAAGCACTACATTGTCGTAGAGGATAAGAAAAGACTTGAAGAATTCGCAAGATCTGGTAAAGAAGCTGTTCTTTAACCTTTTTTTGTAATGAAGATTACCAGTCAAATGTAGTCTTACCTACTGATCCTAACCTTTTTTAGCCATAAAATAGTAATTGAAAGGTCTCCGACTCCCACAAGGGGGTTGGAGGAAAAACCGGGGAAGATCAGCGAGTCAAAACGCGCGGGTAGGAGCCGTAAGCGACCGAGACCAAAAGTGCAGCACACTAGAAGAGTCAAGGATAGCTACGGAGGTGCCTAAATTAAAACCCGGTCAAAAACTCGCTGATACCTCCCCATCGAGAGAAGCACTGAAAGGATAAAGACATGTCGTCCTATACCTTAGGCGACGAGGACGAGAACGTAGTGCTAAGTAAGCATCCGGCCTCATCAAACAGGATCGATTGGTAGTGATCAGTAGTTTTTGAGACAAACGCAAGCTTCTGAACATTACTGATCGATCCTTCGCCGTATAAAAAAGTTCTTGACACTTTATCCTCCTAAAACTAAACTGAAAATAGGCTGTGCAATCCCTGCCAAGAATATATAGTTTCGTAAAAAGAATATCTCTTTGGAAAATACCTTATCCTGTTGGTGCCGCTATAGTAGTTGTGGTTCTTTTCTCCTCTCTAACCTCTTTAGCTCTACCAGCCAAGGCTTCACTCGAAGCCCCGACACTGGAAAAGAAGCTGAATGAGGAACTTACTTTCGCATTCCCTCTACCACTTAACCGAAGTAACGTAGAGATTGATATCTCACCAAAAGTTGAATTCGACTATGAATGGTCAGGGATCCTCGTGAATCAAACTCTAAAAATAAAACCTACTCAACTGCTTCAACCCAACAGGTCTTATAATATAATCGTTAAGAATGTGAAAAACCCCTTGGGAACGAGTCAATCCAATCTTTATTTCTCTTTTAAAACCGAAAGCTTGCCTAAAGTCGTAAATTCTGATCCGACACCAGAATCAGGCCGGGTAAAACCAAATCCCGTCTTCTCTTTCACTTTAGATAAAAGTGTTGATTATGGATCGTACGAATTAGTCTCTTCCCCGTATATCGAAACAAAACCAAGTAAAGAAAACGGCCGAACACTTGAATTTTCTCCCAACAAAACCCTCAAACAAGGTAAAAAATATTTCGTCGGGCTACAATTCAAGGCCAAAGGGTTACCAATAACAAATCTTTTTGAAGGAGATTTTTTAGTAGTTAAACCTCTGAAGATAGTTAAAACTTCGCCAAAGCAAAAAGTCCAAAATGCCAGTAAAAAAAGTGAGCTTAAGTTAACTTTCAACAAAGTACTAAAACCTCTCTTTCTGGGATCGTATATAAAAATCAAACCTTCCCACGACGTAAAATTTGATTTAGAAAAAGGCAAAGTTGTCAAGATAACCGCCAAGAAAGCATTTTCAACAGATACTGACTACAAAATTACCATCGACAAGGCAATTGAAGCTACAGATAGCGCCGTATTAGAAAAGGACTTTATCTTAAAGTTCAAAACCGCCGGTCCTGTAACCGTCGTTGGGACATCACCCAGTGGTTGGGGCATACCCCTTGTCTCCATCGTGTCGATGACTTTTGATCAAAAAGTAAATCGTCAAAGTGCTGAGGCAGGCTTCTCCATCCAACCCAAAGTCGCTGGGGCATTTAGTTGGTCTGGTAACACCATGACCTTTATACCGTCTAATACTCTAAATTTATTCAAACAATACAGCTTCAGCTTGGCCTCGGGAATCAAAAGCCCTGGAGGTGAGCCAAGTAGAAAGGTTTTTAGTTACAATTTCAAAACTACTTCTGAAAGACAACTTAGAATTGGCACTTCTGTAAAAGGACGATCGATCACGGCCTATTATTTTGGCACCGGTAGTAAAAAGGTATTACTTGCTGGATCCATGCACGGCTCTGAATCAAATACTGGAGAGCTTCTTGTGAATTGGGTATCTTACTTACGAGCCAATCAAAATCAGATCCCCTCGGATAGAACTTTCATAGTAGTTCCTTATTCTAATCCGGATGGGGTTGCTAGTGAGAATCGTCTGAACGCTCATAAAGTCGACCTGAATAGAAATTGGGGTACGTCCTCCTGGCAAAAAAAGACGTATTGGAATAACACCACTTTAACATCCGGCGGTGGGTCGGCTCCATTTTCTGAACCGGAAACAAGAGCTCTACGGAATCTGATAAATAAAGAAAACCCAAAAATTACAATATCGTATCATGCTGCTGCCGGAATGGTTATCAGTGATAGTATTTCCAGTAGTCTAAGGGATTGGTATTCCAAAAAAACTGGCTACACCGTCATTGCTGGTGCAGCTGACCCCTACAAAGATTATTTTTCATATAATGTAACCGGTTCTATGGAAGAATGGCTTGGGGAGCGAGGAAAAATCGTACTTGTGGTTGAACTGGCTAGCCCTTACTCCACTGAATATCTTCGCAACCTCCCAGCCTTAAAAGGCCTTTTAACTTATAAATTGTAGTATAGATGCCCCAAACGTCTCAACTATCAACAAACGTTGACACAACTACACGTTTCAACTAACATTGAATTATGGGACTTTTAGGAAACGGTGAAAAAGAAGGTAAAAGAACCTGTCCAAACTGTGGTAAAGAATTAAAAAAGGGTGAGGGTTTAGTGAAAGAAGACGGCCACTACTGTTGCGAGGGCTGCTGCCACCAAGGGCCAAAGAAAGAAAAAAGCAAAACTTGTGAGTTTTGTTAGTATCTGAACCAAACTTTACCTAAGATTTGATTCCGCATAATCTTTCCAAAGTGACGACTATCTTCACTCTTTCCTTTATTGTCTCCTAGGACAAAATATTCTTCTTGGCCTAGTTCCACTCCTTCCACCCTATCTCCTGGAACTCCAATAACTCTTTTTAGTAATTGTTTATTACTTTTTTTTGGATGCTGAATCACCACAACATCACCTTCTGTGGGTGGTGAAAAACGTAGGAGTATAGGGCTAATTAGCAACCGATCTCCTTCTTTATAACCTGGGTTCATACTGCTACCTTCAACCAGAAATCGGCGGATCGGTAAAATTCGTGATAATGCCATTAACTAAATTATACCTTATTTACTAGCGGCTTTAACCTTCTTGAAAATATCGGCGATCTTATCAACGTGATCACGAAGTTCCTTGGCTTTTTCCAAACTCACTTCTCTTTTATTTATGGAGCACAGTTTTGCAGTCTTCCAAACAAGACTATGTAATTGTGGATATTTTTTAGAATTTTCTTCGTTGAAAAAATCCGTCCAAAGTATTAAGACTTCCTTTTTACAAATTTCCGCATGTTCTTCTTTTGTGTTAATTAACCTTGCAGCAGTATTTGTATATCCCAGAAGGACTTTTTTGCTAAAACTAGCCGGCATTGGTGAGGAAACCAGCTTTTCTACCATTTTTTCCACGGTTTCGGCAGCAATCTGGGCTTGTTTAGGATCATAAATACCACAGGGTACATCACAATGAGCGTAAACTTTTCCTGGTGGGAAAATTTTATCAACTAACCTAAGTGTTGTGCGAAGCATTATATCCTCCTTACAATTTTAAACTACAACAGGTTTTAGCCCTCACCAATCTATATTATAATACCGATCTCTCTCCTTTTAAAGATTGTACTACTCTCTCCCGATGCTTAATGTGCGTGACTTTGTTCTTGACTATGCATTTCAGGATGTGTTTCCTTTTTATGCTCTTCAAATTTTTCTGGTGAAGGGAACTTCTTTCCACCACACGCTTTACAAGTATACGATCCTTCCATCACTATCACCTCCTTAATATTCGTTTATATCTGATATTATTATCGAAAAGGTTGGTTAGATGATGTAACGGTAGTCACGTTACAAGATGTGTGGGTCTAGACTTGATACCAAGATTTTTTAGTGGTAAAATTCGAACTTGCTTCGATCCCCGGTAGCTCAATGGTAGAGCAGGAAGCTGTTAACTTCAAGGTTGTAGGTTCGAATCCTACCCGGGGAGCCATTCTGCTTTTTGGGCTTGTAAAAGGCGTTTATTGCTTGATAAATCGATCTCTTTTCCAGGTTCGAACAAGCTCTTCTCTTTCATTCTCGCAAGACCCTCCTCTATTTTCAAAAGTGGTTTTTCAAGCTCAATTTGAACCTTTTTTCCTTGTAAAATTATGTTCGAACCAAGTCCGTCTAGGATAATCCTTTTGTCTTCTACCGAACCATGTTCTAGCCAATAACGAGCCCTTCTAGCGAAGTTGAAAGTTTCCTCGGTAGTCTCTTCCCATCTTTTGGCCCTGTGTTCAGTATCTTCCAACTTATCTTTTAAACCTTTTAGTTCGCCTTTTAATTTCGCTTGCTGACGTTGAAACTCCTCATCATCAATAAGTTGCTTATAACGCATCTTTGTAAGCTCGTCTGAGCCCTTCTGAGCCTCGTTGTAGGCCGTTTGAAGGGATTTATACACTGTTGTCCTATCATCAATTTCTTGGTCGTTTTCCTTGTTTAGATGTTCCAGTGCCCATTTCCTAAATGTTTCGGGTATTCCGATTTCCAGAAGATACTTGGTTATCTGTTCCTCAAGCCCACCTACTTCAACGCTTCTTTCTGTGCAGTTTGGGTCTTTTCGCTTGGTGCATTTGTAATAAATATAGTGGAGTATTTTAGGGTTTTTCATTTCCTCAATTTTTAAGTTGCAATCGGGGCAATTAGCCTTATTATTTGATGAGAACTTGAACTTACAGTTAGAACATATCATTTGCCATTTCTCATCTGCTGTAACTGAAGCACCACAACCGCCGCACCTCATTAATCCTGTATAAGCGAAGGTGTAAATTTGAGGTCTCGGCCGTCCTTTTTTACCTAGGAGTATCTGCACTCGATCATATTCCTCTTTGGTTATCATAGGTTCGTGTTTACCTTTGTGCCATACTTTTACTCTGTTCGTATCAAGCCACTCGTATTCGCCATAATAGAAAGGATCAGTAAAGAAATTGTAGATAAAGCTTCTGGATAACGGGTTCCCACCGCTTCTTTTTCTTTTTACGGTCTTAACGCCCCAGTCTTCATTGGCAATTTTTAGTATCTGTGGTGGTGAGTATAAACCAGTAAGCATCAAATCCCACATCCTCCTTGCGATCTTAAACCTATCTGGATCTGAGTAAATATCTTTCTCACCCTTTTCCTTGTATTTATTATTCAGGTAACCAAACTTAGCCACTCCAGAATACCAACCCATTTCGGCTTTGGTTCTTAAACCTCTCTTAACATTTTCGCCTTTGCTATCATTTTCAAATTTAGCTTGCATCATAAAAAAACCAAGCATGAATTTATCCATGGGATTATTAGTGAATTTTTGTGTTGGGGTTAAAACTTGAAGTAATTGCCCAGAATCAAGTAACGAAATAATTCTAGCCGAATCCTCTGGATTCCTTGAAATTCTGTCTGGGTGCCAGACTAAGATGCTATTAGCTTCTCCACCTATTATTCTCTCCAGCATTAAATTAAATTCTAGTCGTCCTGTATATTTTGCGGATCTTGATTCTGGAATGGTATCGGTCAATTCCAGCCCTAACTTATCTACAATTTTAGCCAGTTCCGAAAGTTGGGATTCTATAGACAATACCTGTTTGTCTTCTTGTTCTGAAGATTTTCTTGCATAAATAAAGTATTTGTTTTCCATAATTTTAAAGGCCGCCCTGGTGAGCTCAGAGCCTTACGGTTCTGTCCAAGACGGCCATCAAAAAACCGTAAGTACCTGAGCTCATATATAATTTTAGAGTATTTTTACAATCAACGCAACTATAGACATTTAGTTTAAAGGTTCAGCAAATACCTTAACAGCTTCTTCGGTAATTTTGTCGTAATCTTCAGTCACCCCAAGAGGAGGCTGCCTTTTTTCTAAACTTTCCGCATCCCGCAACTTATATATACTATTGCGGTTTGCGGGATCTTCTTCAGAACTGTCTATTAAAGAATAAATATGGGGCTTCGTTTTAGTGTGAGTAATCTTTTTCTCATAGACTAATACCTTTAGTGCTTCTTCGACGGTTCTAGTACCACAAATCTCACTTTCAACAACTTGGTCAATAACTTCTTTCCTATTGAAACTTTCACCTTCCAACAAAGCTAAAATAGCCTCTTTAGCTTCGTCCAACTTCAGTTTTTCTGGTTGTACCTCACCTTGATACACAAATTCCAATCCTGTATCGGTTTGTTCAAGGGTTATCTCGAATGGCTTAATGGGTCTTGTGTAGCGGGATTTGGTCTGGGTGATGTTTACTCTGGTTACACTATCTGCCACACCCTCTTTTTTAGTTAAGGTAAGTTGATAATCCACCGCACCACGGATAAAAATACTCCCCATCATATCTTCGCCTGGTACTTTACTTAGACCAAATTTATTTCCCTTACGGTGGTGATGGATAAAAACTACGGCTGCTTTGGTTGTTAACTCCTTTAGTTTGTCAAAGACTGGCTTCATTTCAGTAGAGGAGTTTTCCTCCTTACCGTGAGCCAGTCTAAGAGTGTCAATAATGATTAACTTAATCTCATTTTCTTCCACAAAATCTAAAACTTCACTAAACACTTCTTCATCCTCTAGTGAGAAGTTAGCTTCTTCTTTTGGGAAAAAATAAATAGGTAACTCTTGTTGAGATGATAACTGCCTAATACGTCGGTTAAGCCAAGCCTGTAAATTCTCCTGATCAATTATTAGCACAGGAGTTTTCGTAGCAGGGAATTGATTAAATATGGACTCTCCTGAAGCCACTTTAATAGCTAAATACTCGGTAAACCAGGATTTCCCAGATTCTGGTGAACCAGTTATGGCAACCAAACCTTTTTCTGGAATTAAATTTTCAATAATCCATCTGGGCTCCTCAAACTCTTGGTTTCTGAGCTCATTCCAAGATATGAACTTGATTTTCTGTTCTTCAGTGTAACCTCTTCTACCCAATTCCTCACTCACCATATAACGTAAAGCCGAAAGCTTAGTTTTAAACTCTTCGGCGGTATCATTTTGCCCTGATTGTTTTTCAATCGTCTTCTTTAGGTTTTTCAAGGGCTCCGAGGATAATTTAGCTAGAGACTCCTCTTGTTTTGTAAGGCTTCTATTTAACCAGACCTCTAATTTTTCTTTATCTCTCATCATCTGGTCACCTCATATCGAAGACTTTTATTACTCACTTCATCAACTTCGTTTGGTATCGGCCGCATAATTACTTTCATTAAGTTCAAAAATCTAGTAGATTTTTCCATTGCTTCACTGGCAGAAAGTTCCTCCCCGAACTCTGCTTTATAAATCTTTTTAAATTCTTCTAACGCCTTTTTGCTAATCATCAATTCTCCCAGAACTAAAAAATCTGCGCTCACGAGGTGAAAGCGCAGATTTCCTACCTCGTGATTTTTAACCACAAAAAAATAGCCTCGCCTGACTCGTGTCAGGTTTGGCTATTACTAGCTCTACTAAATCTATTGATTTGTCAAGAAATCCGAGTCAAATTAATTCAATTCAATTCAAAGCAAAACAAGATAATTTAACTCAGTAACCCCACTTTAACCGCTTATTCAATATAAAGCAAGAAGCAAGCAACCCTAAATTATTTAAACTTGAACAGCTCGTAGATTGGAGTTTTTAGAGCTTCGGAAATTTTGTAGACAGTATAAGCACTGGGAGAGTAAGTACCAGTTTCTATATGACCCACATAAGTCCTGTATAGCTTAGCTTCGTAAGCTAAAGCTTCTTGGCTCATACCCTTTGCTTTTCTAGCCTTCTTAATATTACCAGCAAGTTTACTAGTGAATTCTTGTTTTCCAAGTAAAGACATACTGCAAGTATTGTTCCTCTTTTCTTCGTATCCAGCAACGCAGTACTCATAGACTTTTAGTAGGGTATTTGCTATAGTTTGTCTGTTACTTATGGAAACCACAAAAAAATGGTATCAAACTGAGCTAGGTATTATCGCTCTCCTCTTTTTGTTTTTCCCAGCAGGTCTTTACCTGATGTGGAAGTATTCACCTTGGCCCAAGAAGACTCGTTGGTACATTACAGGGGTTGTAGTTGTACTTCTTTTAATCTCCAGTATTGTTAGTCTTGTAGGTATTGAGCCAACTGAGTTAAACGAAGCAAAAAGTGAAGAAAAGAAACAAACTCAAGAGCAAGATGTTAACCAAGAGGTTACTAAAACTGAAGAAGCTAAAGAGACCGAGACTCCTTCGTATAAAGAGGAAAGGAAACAAGCTTTACAGTTAGTCTGGGATTATAAACTTCAAAAGGATCTTAACTACCCGCCGATAGAAAAGACCACCACCTTACTACGCGCCTTTCAGATAGCAGAACAGAAAGAAATTTTGGAACCCTTTCCTGGTTGGTTTGCGGTGAAAGAAGGAGATCGGATTGTAGTCGGCTGGCTAGGCATTCGTGATAACAGTGTTGATCATTATCCACAGTGGGAAGTCAAGAATAATAAAATTGTGGTATTGAATGGATCCGCTAAGACTTATACACCAGAGCTTGCAGGAGATAAACCCTCTGGTGGTAAAATTTTGAGCTATGACGAGATTAATGAGCTCATAGAGCAGCAAGGCTCCTTGGAATAAATTCCACTCTTACCTGTAGCAAGAGTTTTCAAAAAACTTGTACCTACGAGATCCCCAGGATCGCCTTTTTTGAAGGGGTGGGGGTGGTAAAATATTCGGTTTATAGGTTATTCTTTCCACAAATCCTCAGGCTTATTTTGGCTCAGTACCTTTACCCTATAAGCTATGAAATCTTTGGGACCACAACGGTACTATAATACTAGTCGTAGGCCCTAAAAATAAATTAAATAGTAAAGGCGAAGTGTTTAAGTCTTTTAGCCTCAACTTGTCAGAAAATGGTGTATACTCCATTTAATGATTACATACTTCAGTGGTGCACACCGCTACATCAAAGAGCTGAAGGAGCTGAAAGTCACACGATTCGCTTTTAACGAAGTAGATTTTAAAGAGTACGCAGAATCCCGATCAGCTTCCTTAACAGACTACTTGGCCAGACACTTTGATGGCTTTAGGAGAAACCTGGACTTTCTGATATTTAAAGAGGACGTTAGCGTGGAGCTAAATAAGCAACTGATCCCATTTCTAGAGTATCCCGAAGAGTACGCACCTCAAGGCTATGATATCCTGGTATTGAAGGTTCCTAAAACCGACTCACGCTCCCCAGGAAACAAAAGAAGCGTCTTGGCCTGGTGCACGTCAATCTTAGCCCACGCTAGAGATGAGGGCTTCTCTACCCATCTAGCCAATCAGACCTCTCCGAAACTGGCAATGAAGTTGTCCAAATTTGGATTAACCTCCTTTGATATAGATCTAAACTATGACTCTCGGTTTAAAAAAGTAGTTCTCCCTAATGGTAAGAGAGTAGATACAAAAGATCCTAGAGGGGTTAGATTATATAAAACCTGGTGCCCTGTATTTGCTGTCAGCTCGAAGAAAGTCTCCTCAGGAAACCTCTCCGAGATATTTAAGTTCAACATCAAAAGTATTTTGTTTATGTTTAAAAAAGGCGTGGATACTTTTGAATCCAAAGATAAGCTTACTGATCACAAACCACCTGCGATAAAAGAAGAAGACCTGCCCAGAGAAGTAAGAGAGCTACCTCAGGCCTTTGAGGAAAAGGATGAGTCTAAGATCATCAGTGGTGTAATGAGGCTGCTTAATGAGGAAACGTTGAGGTATCACGAGATCAGGTTAATCGAGAAGCAGTCTAAAACTTATGATTTCAACACAAGTAGAATTGCTTTCGGTATAGCAGGCAAGATCGTGGATTTATTAAAGGTTACTAAGCCAGAGATGACAAGCGAAGTAAATCAGTACTTTTTGGATAACAGGAAGATAGTATTATCGGCGGTTGTAAAGGAATTTGACGGTGTCAGTCCAGAGGAGCGGAAGGAGCTTATAAAAATGCTAAAACAAATCCAGCAAGAAAGGCTAACCCGTAATAAAGGAAAACGAACCCTCAACTAGATTATTATTTTCTTTTTTCGCTACGTTTTTCATTACTTACTTTTGGGTTTATATTATAAATTTTTTGGCTAATGAAGTTTTGTTTGATAGAATACTCTAACTATGAAAAAGACCAAATCCGAAGTTATTAAGCTAATTTCGAAAATTCTTTCAGGTTTGACCATAGAGGAACGGATACCTAATAGGGAATCTACAGACAAATCGACAGTAAGGGAAACTGTACGATGCTTTGCTAAAGGAATTATTGATGAAGAACTTGTTGAAGAAGTTATTTGGAGCCACACCTTCAAAGAGACACTAGAGAAAATTCCACATAATGAGAGGAACATTAGTGGCGGTTTAAGTAAATTCCAGAGTATAGACAAAAATTCCTTGGCTACTAGTGTTTATACAACTTTGGCAAGTTTGCCGAAAGATTATTATTTCATCTTCAAACTACCGAAATCCACAACAGCTATTCCAACGAAGAAAATTTTATATGGAACAGAAATTTTAAGTTTGTCTGGTAAAGAATTTGCGAGATATCAAAGCAAAAAGGAATCTAGGGATTTACTTTTGGATATGGCATCAGGGAGGACACCGCAGCTTTCTGAAGGAGATATTGTTCTTCGAGTGAAAAGGCGAGGTTATGTAGATGAATATGGACTTATAAAAACAACGGGCGTCGACCCAGTATATTTACTAAAGGTTGTGCTTGGAATCTACATCTCTCTCGGTGTAATAAAAAGGAGCAGTGATACAAATTTCAGAATACTCATTGAATATAATTATTATGTTTTTGATAAGAACAACTTACTTGTAAGAAGCTTGCGCGAGGCCAGCGACAATGCAAGCTACCTAATAAGGATGGCTTTCAGCCCAGAACATTTTGAACTAACAAAGTTGGATAAGATTATGAAAAAAACCAAAACTAGGTTTGATGAGGCTACTGAAATTATTACAAAATTATTTTCTAAACCAGTCTCAAAGCATCCTAAAGATAAAGAGATTGCAGCTAGATATCAACGACAAGTAAAAAACGGTTCTTTCTGGTTTTACGAAATGCTAAAAGCTCAGGAATATCATGTAAAAGTGATTTATATGGTTACAGCTTTTGATTCATTGGTTGGTGTGAAATCTCTTAATAAGGAAGAGAAAGCTGTGTTGATTGCCAATCTTATTGGTAGGAATACTGTAGAGTTGGAAGTTATAAAAGAGGAAATTATTAATATTTATACCCTAAGAAACAATATAGTTCACGGTGAGAAGGAAATATTTACTATAGATAAATACAGCCGTAAAGGTTCTCTCAATATCGCATTTTATAAGGCAAGTTGGATTCTATCCAGATTCCTATTTAATAGGGTGAATTTCGTTGGGTTAGGACTACCAGAAACTAAGAAAGTGAAAAAGTAGAAGCTATTCTTTGTTCAAGATTATAGGGATTACTTGAATATAAGCCCCAATCAAAAGTTCTAAGTGCGTCGAGTAAGGGGGTGCTCAATGGATAATGTTATAATTCCTTTAATATAATTACTGTTATGGACAAGAGAAAAAATCCTAAGAAACAAATTGAAATTAAACCTTGGGGAAGATATGAACAGTTCTTGTTCAGTGAACTTGGAACTTTAAAACTTGTTTACATCAAAGAAGGAGGGACTATAAGTACTCAAAAACATGCTACAAGGGATGAATTCTGGAAAGTAATGGAAGGTGAGTTTGAGATAATTTGGAATGATGAAAAATTTAACGCTAAAAAGGATGATGAAATCTTCATTCCCAAGCATACAGTACATGGAGCAAAGAGTTTGAAAGAGGAAGGTCTTCTTTTAGCTATTTCATATGGATTTTTTGATGAAAACGACAAAGAAAGACTTGATGATAAATATGGAAGACACAAAAGCTAGTTAAACATTTCACTTTGGTAATAAGTTCCAACATAATCCACCAGAGCGAACCATTGATTTTAGCCTCACATATAATTTATTACTTGTACTTCTTAGTTCAGTTGCTTTGTTTTTTACTGTCCTATTTAAAGACAGTACTCAAATAAGGTATAATGACAGCGAATATTGCCCAGGAAGGCTAGGTTTTAACTTTACCTATTTAAGGGTTGATTTATAACTTATAATTAGCGAGATATGAAACTGAAAAAAGTTCCTTTGGCAGAAGTTATATTTGAGGTAAGGTGGCAGTTGACCGAGGTTCAACAAAAAGTTTATGTTGACCAAGATTACAAGTTACTTCCAGGAGTGTTATTAGAAAAAGTTAAAAAGATTTACCCCTTTCATGAGTCTTTACCCGCAGTTGATGTTCCCGACGAAATAACACCATACATTATTAAACATAGATTCAGGACTGCAAAGGAAGGTTTCCCAATTTTACAAATTGGGCCTGGTATATTTACGGTTAACGATACTGAAAAATATAGTTGGGTTGATTTTAAGAAGCGTATATCGGAAGGTTTAAAAGTGTTACACGAAGCTCATCCAAACGCCACTAACTTCGTTATAAAAGAACTAACTTTAAGGTTTGTGAACTCCTTTGAGTTTGATTTTAATAATACCGATGTTCTTGAGTTTTTAAAAGAAAATTTGGGGGTTGAGGTTGCTCTAAAAGATGGGTTATTTAAGAGCAATGTTGAACCTGTACCTAAGGGTGTGAATTTAATTTTTTCTTTTCCAACAAACAATCCTAATGGAACTTTTAATTTGATTATTGCTAGAGGGAAGAAAAAAGAGGTGGAAAGCCTACTTTGGGAGATGAATATAAAATCTGAAGTTAACTCCCATTTAAAACCCAAAGAAATTGAAGTCTGGGCAACAGCATCTCAAAAAATTATTCATGATTGGTTCTTCAAAATGATGGAGCCAAAACTTATGAAAGGGTTAAGTTAATGGAATATACCTGGGATGATTATAATAAAGAAATTGAAAAACGAATACCCAATTTGGTAGGAGTAGGAATTAATACCAAAGCTACCCATACAGAATCGGGGTTAGACCTACCCATTTCGTACCGCACACTCGCGGGAGGCAATACTAAATTTCCATTTTTTTCTTTTAATGCCTCGCAAATTTCTTATTACGATTTATTAGAGCCTTATTCAAATATTTCTGTTAATGTTGAAAATTCCCTAGGTATCTATGAAAACGAAGATTCGGAATTGCTAGATTTATTAGAAGAAGTCGGTCCAATAGTAACACCTAAAAAATCTGTGTTTAAACTAAAGGCTACGAAATTTAGGTTTATTAAAGCCCAACCACCGACAATTACGGGGTAAATATGAGCGAAAAATACGATTGGTATGAAAAGATATCTGTTGGTGAAAGTTTACAACAAGGCGATTTTATTACAAATTGTACAATTGTTGACCCAAAAGAAGATGTACATGAGAGCCAGGATAATTTTACTCCAGATATAATTCAATACGATGCCGTTGTAATGAGTCAGTCATGTGATATTGAGGAGAATAAAGTAGAATTAATACTTCTGTGCCCGTATTATTTATTGTCGGTTTTTACTGAAAAAAATCCACGCTTTAACAGTGTAGAAAAAAAGGAAAATATCAGAAAAGGAAATATGCCTAGATTTAACATGTTAGAGAAGTCTGCAATTACAGGGTTTACACGGGAAGAAGTGATAGTTGACTTTGGTAGTGTTTTTAGTCTTCCAATGGCCACCCTAATGAAGATTGCTCGTGAAAGGGAAGATAGATTACGTTTGTTGCCGCCGTATAGAGAACATTTATCTCAATCATTCGCTAGGTTTTTCATGAGAGTAGGTTTGCCCACACCTATCCCAACATTTAGAGGTAGGAGCTAGTTTAGATACTTTTCTTCAATGCGTTGGAAATACTTTGAAAAATTCTGGGAAAGGGAGCCAGCCGAAATTCTAGTTTTTTGTTGGTTAAGCAATTGCTTTAAATTTCTATGATTATTGAAACACAAGTTCAGGATAAGGTATAATTTCAACTGATAGTATTAAAAATGAGAGAAGTTTGAATTAATGTAACCTTAGATAAACTATGATTAAAAAAATTGTAGCCTTAATCTATACATTTACACTTGCACTTCTGGTAGCTCCAACTGTGTTAGCTCACGGTGACACAGCTACTGAAGAGGGCTTTGCTCACAACTTTGAAGATATGGGAATGGGTTGGTGGGTAATTATACCTATTCTTTTTATGATCCTGATGATGGTTCTGATGATGGTTTTTATGCGTGGGGGGCCAATGAGGGGAATGATGATGGATCACGGATCGCATGATGAAGATAAGCAGAAGAATAACAAAACCGCTTTGGATATTCTCAAAGAGCGTTACGCTAAAGGCGAAATTAACAAAAAGGAATTTGAGGAGAAGAAAAGGGATTTATAATAATTCCTTCATATAGACGGCAAATTCGAGTAATCCTGCTTCAATTAAATGAAAACAGAAAACTCCAAACTAACAGATACCTTTTTTCAACTTAAGTTTAAACATAATTCCCAGGAATTTGTTCTAATTTAGGTATTGGAATATATTCGTTTGAATTTATAATTAGGGTTCGAACGTCGTCCACGACTCGGAGCCACTATTTTTAGCCTCAAACACCTTGAGTTCTTTCAGTCGCCTTTTTGTTATGATTAATTTATGCAACTTTCTATATTGCAATGGAATATTTGGTATAAGGAAAAGGTGGAAAACATCGCCGAGTTTTTAAAACATCACAAAGCAGATATTGTTTGCTTGCAAGAGCTTATCATAAAGTCTTCTAACCAGACGGTCGCAGATACCCTAAAGTATATAGCTGATAAGCTGGGTTATGGGTATCATCATCAGGAAATACCGATAAAATCTCCAGAGGGTGAAAAGATAACGATCGCAAACGGCATTTTCAGTCGGTTCCCCATAACTACTCGGCGTAGTTCTTGGATAAATAAGCCTGTTTCGTCAGGTGGTTATGAAAACGAGTATAGAGCTTATGTAGAAGTTGGTTTGAAAGCGGAAGATAAATTTTTAGAGGTAGGAACAAGCCACATGTCTTATACTGACAGGTTTATTGACACACTACGTAAGAAGAAAGAGGCTTCTCTCCTTGCAAAGATTTTGAAAACTAAAAAGACCAGCTATATTTTTACTGGTGATCTTAACTCTAAACCTAACTCGTTTACTGTACGGGAGTTGAGTAAGCAATTAAAGCACGCTGGGCCATCTTTTAGACA